>Ga0181521_10000562_pt1 | contig 45809 bp, 39 predicted proteins | sample PEATcosm2014_Bin_32_FD_119764 | JGI IMG/M metagenome (GOLD analysis project Ga0181521, IMG submission 119764) | Peatland microbial communities from MTU Mesocosm Facility, Houghton, MI, USA - PEATcosm2014_Bin02_60_metaG | ecosystem: Environmental > Terrestrial > Soil > Wetlands > Peat | place...
GCACCGGTCAGGACGTGCCGGCGCGAAAACCTACGGCGTGACGTCATCTTGTAGCCTCCCTTGAGCGGCCGGGCTCTTCCGGCCGGCGTCTTGCTTGCTTTGGGCGGACGAGTGCCCGCCGGGGGAGCCTAGCGCATTGGCGGGGAGGTGCCAGCAGGAATTCGGCGACATGCGTCTGAACCGCGCCGGCCACGATCGGCCGGCCGGCTTGCTTTAGGACGCGCGGGGAAACAAGTGCTTCAAGCGGCCCCGTGGCAACAACCGTGTCATGGCCTGCGCCGGCCATGCCACGGGTGTTGCGATCCGCCCGTCAATGAATCGGTTATTGCTCGGGAACCCTTAACGGCCGTCCTGACGATCGGCTCTTCGCTGGTTCGCACCAACCGCTGCAACTGTCATGGCCCGGCTTGACCCGGCCATTTGTCGCGGCAGCAAAGCTGCATGGATGGGTCGGGGCCGGCGATGACGGTTGGGGTGGCCCGTGCGCACGTGTAACGTTCGGACGGTTGGCCGAGTCGTTGCCGGGATCGGGCGGTGACGGGTGCACGAGCGGCGAACGCAGGGCACGGAAAGGTCGTTCTGCGCGCCAGGTCTGCGATTGGCGTCGGGGCTCTGTCGGGGTGGTTCCGGCTCGTGTATGCCCTGCTGGCTGCACGCGTCGATTGCATGCAGCAAATGGCCGCCCCACCCTACAGTCGTATCAAAAGCTGCCGATGATACCTGAAACTTGATGTAACATCGCATTCAGGTCAGGTTACGATCATAGTCGCGCAGCGATATGCCTGAAAACACAATTGACACATGGATTAATGCCAAATTACAAACGGAGAAGCGCTCTGGAGAGACGGTGATGACGACGCGAACCTGGACCGGTGGAAGCGGCGACTGGTATTCCGCGGCCCTGTGGACCACGTCGCTCGACGCGAGCGGCACGCCCGTTCCAGGCGATATCGCGTTCATCAACAGCGGCACGGTCGCCATCAGTGGCGCCGAGGAAGCCACGAACGGCTTTCCGCTCGATGCGGTGCAGGTGACGCTCGGCGCCGCAACCTCGCTCAGCCCGGCGGTCATCGCCGCCACCGACGCGACCTTTGGCCAGAATTTCAAAATCGTCAGCAGCAGCACCGCCGCCTATGCCGGGTTGGACACGACCGGGCCGACCGGCTTTTCGGGCACCATCCTGGCCAGTGCTGCCAACGGCACGTTCAGCATAGACGCCACCGCCGCCGACGGCACGCAAGCCGCGGCCTTCGTCCTGCTGCACGGTGGCCTGATCGACGTGTCCGGCGGCGACGATCTCATCCTGACCGGATCGATGATCGCCGACACCAGCATGACCATCGCCGCCGGCAGCACGTTCACCAATGACGGGATAGATCGTGTCTTCGCCGGAACCAGTTTCATTGCTCCCACTGCCACGCTGACCGGCACCGGCACGTTCGAGGCCGGTCCCGGCGCGACGCTGGAATTCGAAAGCGCGGTGCCAACCACGCAAACGATCACCTTTGGCGAGGCCGGCCGACTGGATCTCTCGGCGCCGTCCAGCTTCGCCGGCCAGATCACGTCGTTCGTGCTCAGCGACACGATCGACCTGCTGAACACCGTGGCGAATTATGCGTCATACGACGCCGGCTCCGGACTGCTGACGATCGAGAACAGCGGCGCGACGATCGCGGTGCTGTCGATGCAGGGGCCGGCATCGAGCCTGATGTTGAATACCGGCTCGGATGGCGCCGGCGGCACGCTGATCACCTATCCCGGTTCCGCGTCGCGCACGTCGTATGAGATCGACACGGCCGCCCAGGCGGTGCAGGCCAACGTCGTCAACCAGACCATGACCACCGCGGCGGGCGCGCCGATCCTGGGCACCGGCATCACCATCGGCATCATGTCCGACAGCTTCAATGCGACGCTGAACGGCGTGGTGGATCCGGCCGATACCGCCGCATCGCTGGGTTATCTGCCGGAGACGGGGGGCGGCACGTCAGCCGTTGATGTGCTGCAGGACTCCACGATAGCCGGTGTGGAAAACGAAGGGCTGGCGATGGCCGAGCTGGTTCACCAGATCGCGCCCGGCGCCGCCATCGACTTCTATACGGCGGAAGGCGGCCAGGCGAGTTTCGCGCAGGGCGTCACGGCCCTGGTGCAGGCCGGCGCCAACATCATCGTGGACGACTGGTCTTTTTCGAACGTGCCGTTCTACCAGATCGCCGGTCCGGTCGATACCGCGGTCGAGAATGCCATTTCCGCCGGTGTCGATTACTTTACCGCGGCCTCGAATTACGGCGAGGCCTACTATGAAAGCACGTGGCAACCCGAAGCGACGCAGCTTGTCCTGCAAGCCGGCCAGCCGCCACAGACCGTCACGGCACAGCAGTTCAGCAACGGCACGGAGCTGCAGACCATATCGGTGCCGGGCAGCATTGCCACGACGATCGAGCTGCAATGGGATGCCGCCTGGCCGGCGCCAGGCACCAGCGTGCCCGATCCGGTCGCCATGGCGCTGTACTCAACCAGCGGCAGTCTCGTGGCAACGTCGGGCCAGGTGTTTGCCGGCTCGGGTTACGATTACGTCCCCGAAATTGCCCTGACGATACCGGTCGCGTCCGCCGCCACACAATATGAGTTGGCGATCTACCAGACCGGCACAGCGTCAGTTCCGCAATTCAAGTACATCCTGTTCGGCACACCGGGGACGGTCGTCGTCAGCAGTGCCTCGCTCGACGATGGCAGCACCGTGTCGGCGCAGGATCCGGGCGGCACGATCGACGATTCGGCGGCGGGCCAAGGGTCGGGCACGGTGCACGGGCAGGAACTGGTGCCTGGTGTGAACACCGTCGGCGCGGCGTACTGGTCGACCTCGCCGGCCTTTGGGGTTTCGCCCGACTGGACGGAATACTTTTCCAGTGTCGGGCCAGGGGAGCTCTTGTTCGACCAGAATGGCAACGCCATCGCCACGCCCGGGTCGGACGGCAAGGTGGATTTCGTCGCGCCGGACGGGGTGCAGACGTCGGTGCCGAATTTCCAGGCGTTCTACGGCACCTCGGCCGCCGCCCCGGATGCGGCTGCCGTCGCGGCGCTGATGTTGCAGGCCGACCCAAGCCTGACCACGTCGCAGGTCACCAGCCTTTTGGAACAATCTGCGGTGGATATGGGGCTGCCGTCCGCCGAGCAGGGGGCGGGGCTGATCCAGGCCACCACCGCGGTGCAACTCGCGCTTGACGAGGCAGCCTTGTGCTTCTGCGCCGGCACGCTGATTGCCACGCCGGACGGCGACGTGCCGGTGGAGCGCTTGTCGGTCGGCGACCATGCGCTGACCCTGCGCGGCGAGGCGCGGCCGATCGTCTGGATCGGCACTGGCAAGGTCATGGTCGCTCGTGGGCGGCGGTCGGCCGCCACGCCGGTGATCGTCCGCAAGGGCGTGCTGGCGGATAATGTGCCGCATCGCGATCTGCACGTGACGAAGGGGCACTCGCTGTATCTGGACGATGTGCTGATCCCGGTGGAGTTCCTGGTCAACCACCGCACCATCCTGTGGGACGACTGGGCGCAGGAAGTAACGATCTATCATGTCGAGCTGGCAACGCACGACGTGTTGCTGGCGAACGGTGCGCCGGCGGAAAGCTATCGCGACGACGGCAACCGCTGGCTGTTCCAGAATGCCAATGCCGGTTGGAGTCTGCCGCCGCAGCCGCCCTGCGCGCCGGTGCTGACCGGAGGCGATGTGGTGGATGCGGTGTGGCGACGGCTGTTGCAGCGCTCCGGTCCGCGCAAGGCGCTGCCGCTGATCGATGATCCCGATCTCCATCTGCTGGTGGATGGCATGCGGACCGACCCGATCGAGCGCCGCAACGACCTGGCGGTGTTTCGGGTGCCCATGCGGCCTCGTCGTGTGCGCATCTGCTCGCGCGCTGCCGTGCCGCAGGAGTTGGGTCTGGTGCGGGATGCTCGATTGCTCGGCGTGGCGGTGCGGCGGATCGTGCTGACGCAGTCGCGGCGGCAATGGGACATCGATGCGAGCGCGGCTTCGCTGGCCGATGGCTATCATGCGTTCGAGACCGATAATGCAATCCGCTGGACCAATGGCGATGCGGCCGTGCCGGCGGCGCTGTTTGCCGGCATGGATGGCCCTGGCATGCTGACGCTGCATCTGGGTGGTGCGACGCACTACCTCGATGATGGCACGGCCGTGCGCGCTGCCTGAGCACGGGCTGAGGCGCCTGGCTTGGGCGCGATGCCAATCCGAGGACTCGTGCAGGGAAACAGCGGTACTGATGGCTGTTGGCAATTCACGGGCGGGGCGGGCAGGTGGGCGAGAGGCGGGTGGAGCCTTGGTTGAATGTCTGCAATGGACGGTATTGCGACATTCATCGGAGGGCCCCCGGTGGCCACACTCGATTGGATTGTCGCGAGCGGGGCGAACTGGTAGCAATTGCACATGCTGACCAGAATCGAGATCGACGGATTCAAGACATTCGAAGGCTTCGGCCTCGATCTGGAGCCCCTTACGGCGATCGTCGGGCCGAACGCGAGCGGCAAGTCGAACCTGTTCGATGCGCTTCGGTTTCTGTCGCTTCTCGCCCAATACGACATTCGGACCGCGATGCAGGACCTGCGAGGCGAGCCCGAAGAGCTGTTCCGGAGAACGTCCTCTGGAATCTCCGACAGCATGTCATTCGCTGTGGAGGTGCTCCTCAGTCGGAACGGAGTGGACGCTTTTGGAACGAAGTATGAAACACCGGCGCAGCGGCTACGCTATGAGCTGAAACTTGGGCTGCTCCAAACGTCCGAAGGGGTACCTAGTGGCATATTCGTACGTAACGAATATTGTCGTCCGATCGCACGTAAGGACGATCGAGCCACATACCTGCACAACGCCAAGCTCAACCGCAACGCGCGTGTCAATCCGTTCATTGAGTTGGCCGACAGCGGTGACGCGATACTGGTGCGCCAGGATGGCCGCCAAAAACACGGCCGCCCAATGCAGCTTTCCCTTCGGGAGGCTTCTCGGACCGCCCTCTCGACCATTACGACAGCGGAATTCCCTCACCTCTATGCGCTTCGAGAGATTCTGACGAGTATCCGATTTCTGGAAATAAATCCTCGGGCTGCGAGAAGCGCAAACGACCGGTTCGAGGCCCGTGTCCTGAAACCTGATGCATCGAACCTGGCGGCGGTTCTGGCCCATCTGAAGGAGAAGACAGCGAACGAACTCCGACCTGATGGCGTACTGTCCGATATAGCTGCCGATCTTGCGTCGCTGGTTCCTTCGGTCCGTCGGCTCAGAGTCCGGAACGATACCAACGACCGACAGTACTCCTTCAGCCTGGAGTTTGATGACGACCTCGTCTTCAGTTCCCGCGTGATTTCCGACGGCACGCTAAGGCTCCTGGCTTTGCTGGCGATTCTCAATGATCCTGACAGACGGGGCACGCTGTGCTTTGAGGAACCGGAGAATGGCGTGCATGAAGGGCGCGTGCCTATGCTGGTGGAGTTCCTTAGAAACGCGGCGAATGTTTCATCTGAACCGGGGGTGTCATCTTTTCAAATCCTACTTAACACTCATTCGCCTAAGGTGATGAAGGAATTGCACGACCGAGAGATCGTTGCGGCTGACAGCGTCGTCAGCGTAAATCCTGCCAGCCGGATTCGTTCTACCAGAACACGCATGCGCACCGGAATCCAATCCACCGGCGACATGTTCGACCCGGAGACACATCTTTCCAGGACCGAAGTCGAGCGCTTGCTGCAACATCTGACCGACGCCGCATGACCTATGTAAGCTGGGCAGCCCTCTACGAAGGCCCAACGGATCAGGCCTATTTCGAGTTGCTCATTCCGCGTGTGATGGAAGATATCATCATGCTACACGGAACCAGGCAGTCAGATATTCCGCCTGCTCCCGCAATCAGGCTGCAGCGAGCGGAAGTTGATAAGGTCGCGCGGCAGGCATGTGAGGCACGCGACGCGTTTCACCTGGTATTCATTCATGCTGACATGGGCGGACGAGCACTCGAGGCTGATATCGAAAATCGCTCGGCTCGTTATTGCGAGGCTATGCATGCTCTCTGTAGCTGGCCTCCCTTACGTTGCATCGCGATCTCGCCTCGCCACGAGACGGAGGCTTGGATACTTGCCGACCCCCAGGCAGTCACAGGAGCGCTCGGATATCTCGGCTCTCCCGACTCTATTGGATTGCCCGGCAATGCAAGCGCGGCGGAGCAGCTCGGTGACCCGAAGGCCGTGCTGGAAGCCGCAGTGCGGCAGGTGCGAGGGAGACGGCGCCCCGTCGATGTCAAGCAAATATTCCCCGCCATCGCGCAGCGGCAATCTCTCGCCAGCCTACGGCAGGCGCGCTCATTCGCCGCTTTCGAGGCCAGTCTTCTGGACGCTCTCCGCGATCTCGGATGCATCTGAGCGCCTGCCCCGGGGAAGCTCGCCATCCACCTAGGCACACATGCTCGCACCGCGCCGCGGCGGGCTTCGTCCGCCCTACCCCCCAGTCCCCGGCAACCCGAACCCCTGCACCATCTCGGCGATCCGCGCCGGGTCCGATTGCTCCATCACCCGCCGCGCGAACCGCGCGCAGGCGTCGATCTCCACGGTCCGCACCCGCTGTTTCACCCGCGGCACCGCCCCGGCATTCATGCTGAACGACCGCAGCCCCAACCCCAACAACAGAGGCGTCAGCCGCGGCGACCCCGCCATCTCGCCGCACACCGAGACCGGCATGCGCATGCGCAGCGCCGCCTCGGTAGCGAACTGCACCAGGCGCAACACCGCCGGGTGGATCGGGTCGTACAGCGCCGCCACGTCGGCCTCGCCGCGGTCCACCGCCAGGGTGTAGGCGGTCAGGTCGTTGGTGCCGATGGCGAAAAAGTCGGCCTCCAGCGCCAGGGCGTCGGCCGACAGCGCAGCGCCCGGCGTCTCGATCATGATGCCCAACGGCGGCAGCTTGTCGGGTATCCGCTCGCCGCGCCGGCGCAGCCGACGGCCAACCCGCTCGTAGATTTCCCGTGCCGCGCGCACTTCGCCCACCGTGGTGACCATCGGCAGCAGCACGCGCACCGGGCCGGCGACCCCGGCGCGCAGGATGGCGGCGAACTGGGTCTCCAGCAGATCGGTCTGCCGCAGCAGCATGCGGATGCCGCGCAGGCCCAGCGCGGGGTTGGTGTCGGCGATCTCCGGCACCAGGCCGGCGCTGGCCAGCGCCTCGATGTCCTTTTCGCCGCCCCAGTCCAGCACGCGAATGGTGACCGGGTCGCCATTCATCGCCTCGACGATCATGCGGTAGGTTTCCGCTTGCGTCGCCTCGTCGGGCACCGTCTCGCGGTTCATGAACAGGAACTCGGTGCGCAGCAGGCCGATGCCCAGCGCGCCGGACTGGGCGATCTGCGACAGCTCGATCGGCAGTTCCAGGTTGGCCTGCAACTCCACCGTCTCGCCGTCCAGCGTTTCGGCCGGCAGCCGGCGCAGCCTGGCATAGCGCTGGCGTTCGCGGGCGAAGGCGGCGGCGGCGCGGCGAGCGGCGGCCAGCCGCTCCGGCGAGGGGTTCAGCACCACCGTCCCGTTGGCGCCATCCACCACCGCGGTATCGCCCGGGTGGATGGCATGCGCCACGCCCGCGGCGCCCAGCACCGCGGGCACGCCCAGCGCGCGCAGCATCACCGCGGTATGGCCGTCGGCGCCGCCCTCCTCCGCCGCCACGCCCGCCAACCGCGCCGGATCGAGCAGGGCGGCGTCGGCCGGGCGGAGCGATTCACTGAGCAGGATGGCGCCGTCGGGCAAACCCGCGAAACTCTTGAACGGTGCGTGGGTCAGGTTGCGCACCAGGCGGCGGGCGATCTCGCGGATTTCCTCGGCGCGGCGTTCCAGACCGGCGTGGTCCTCGGCCGACATGCCGGGCTCCGCCTGGGCGAGGATGGCCTCGGCGATCGCATCGGCTTCCTCGATCACGGCGCTTTCCGCCGACCGCAGCGTCTCCTCGATGCGCCGGCGCACGCCGCGGATCAGCCGGGACGGCCCGAGCATGCGGATATACGCGTCGATCAGCGGCGCGATCTCGGCCTGGCTCTCCTCCGGCAGGATGGCCAACCGGGCGCGCAACTTGCCGAGCTGCTTGCGCGACTGGGCAATGGCCGCCTCCAGCCGGGCGCCCTCGGCGGCGATGTCGGCGGCCTGGATCTTATGGCGGGTGATCTCCGGCACCGGCTCGGAGGCGCCGAACACCGGCCCGATGGCGACCCCGGGGGACACGGCGATGCCGGGAAACACCCGCTCCGGCCGCGCCGTCTCCGTCACGCCAAGGCGCGCGAGGCGTTTGTGCTGCGGAACCGGCGGGTCAGCCGGACTCATCGAAGCCCGTCTCGACCAGGCCGGCGAGCGCGTCGAGCGCCTCCCGCGCATCCCACCCCTGGGCGCGCAGCTCGATCGTGGCCCCCATGCCGGCGCCGAGCATCATCAGGCCCATGATGGAGCGGGCGGAAACGCTCTGGCCGTCGCGATGCACGTCCACCGAGGCATTGAAGCGCTCGGCCATGGTGGCGAACTTCGCGGCGGCGCGCGCGTGCAGGCCCCGCTTGTTGGCGATGGTGACGAGCCGGGTGATGACGGGCGGCGCGGCCCCGGATTGCGGTTCAGAGTCAGGCGGGGCGGCGTCGTCGTCCGCCGTCATCCGCACTTCCCGTTGATCTTGCAGCCGTGCAGCACGTGCGAGGCGGCGGCGATGTATTTGCGGCCGGCTTCCTCGGCGCAGGTGACCGCGTCGGCCAGCGGCTGGCTGCCCCGCACCTTCGCCAGCTTCACCAGCATCGGCAAATTCACCCCGGCGATCACCTCCACATTCTGCTGCTCCATCATGGAGATGGCGAGATTGGAGGGGGTGCCACCGAACATATCCGTCAGCAGTACGACGCCGTCACCGGTGTCGCACTGCTTGATACAGGCTTCGATCTCGGACCGACGGTTCTCCATGTCGTCGTCGGGGCCGATGCAGACGGTGCTGACGTTTCGTTGCGCACCCACCACGTGCTCCATGGCGGAGCGTAGTTCCACGGCGAGCCGGCCGTGGGTCACCAGGACCATGCCAATCATGGAAGAATGAAGTCTTCCCGACCGGCTCGAAGCGGGAGCCCGCTGTCTTTGTTATGGGTCATCGTGTTTGCCTCAGGCCTCCTGTGCCTGAACCGGCGAGGGCCGCGTGGCCTCGCCATTGTCGCTTCCGTTCCGGCGCGGAACCGGGCGGTCTGTCATGGAAACGGCGCTCTGCCCGTCCCGGGCCAGCTCGCGATGGGTCACGTTCAGTTGCCAGTCAACGCAATGCCCCCCGTTCGCCGGCTGCGCGGCGATCCGGGACGCCAAATAAGCGGCCAACTGCTCCACCAGATAGACGGAGCGATGTCTCCCCCCTGTACACCCAATCGTGATCGTCGTATACTTTTTGCCTTCCAGGACAAATCTCGGCAAGAGCAGGTCGATCAATTCCGCCAGCCGGGAAAAAAACCGCTGATAGTCCGGGTCGGCGGCGATATAGGCGCCGACCGCCGGATCGAGCCCGGTCCTGGGCTGCAATATGGGATCGTAGTGCGGGTTCCGCAAAAAGCGGGCGTCGAATACCAGATCTGCTTCGCGTGGCAGGCCGTGGGAATAGGCGAAGGAAATCAGCGACACCACCAACTGCCGATTCGCGGCATCCGCGGCGGTGCCGAAATGCCGCTCGATCTGCTGGCGCAGTGCGGGCAGCGGCAGTTCGGAGGTGTCGATCACCAGGTCGGCATGCTCGCGCAGCCGGGCGGTGAGCACCTCTTCCGCGGCGATGCCGTCGGTCACGCGGCCTTGCGGCACCAGCGGGTGGCGGCGGCGGGTTTCGGTGAAGCGGCGCAGCAGGGTGGGTTCGTCGGCCCAGGCGAAGACCAGTTCGGGGCGCAGGGCGGGGTTGCCGCGCAGCCGCTGCAGGGCTTCCAGCACCAGCCCGGCGTCGAAGCCGCGGGTGCGGGCGTCAACCCCGACCGCCAGCTTGCGCTCGCTGCGCGCCACCATGTCCTCGATCATGGTCAAGGGCGGGTTGTCCACCGCCTCGTAGCCGATGTCCTCCAGGGTGCGCAGGATGGAGGCTTTGCCGCCGCCGGACAGGCCGGTGACAAGCGCGACGCGCAGCCGTTCGGGCGGCTTGGGTGCGTCGTTCATGCGGTGAAGGCTCCGGCGACCTGGCTGACGCGGCCGAGCGCACAATCGAGCGCCAGCGCCACCCGTTCGGGGGCCGAGGCGGCGGCGGGATCGAGCCGGATCAGCGGCAGGCCGAGGCCGGTATGCCGGCCGGGTGCCGGCAGGCGCTCCGCCGCGACGCCAAGTTCCGCGACCAAAGCGAGGCGGGCGCTGGCGGCGTAGGGCAGCCGGACGATGCCGAGGCCACGGACTTCCAGCAGGCCGGCGAGGGCAGGGGGTGGCGCGGCGACGCCGTCCTCGATGTCCACCCGGTCGTCCGCGACGAGGCTGAACCCGCGGCCGAGCAAGCGCAGCGCGAGGTCCGACTTGCCGGATCCCGAGGGCCCGATCAGCAGCACGCCGTCGCCGTCCCGCGACACGCAGCTACCGTGGACTTGCCGCCCTGCTTGCATGGACGCGCAATCTGGCGCGGCGGAAGGGGGAAGGGAAGGGGGTGGGCGGGGCGGTGCGTCCCGTGTCACGGTGCTTTGCCCCGCGTCATGGTGCTCCATCCCGTGTCGTGGTGCTTTGCCCCGTGTCATGGCCGGCGAAGGCCGGCCACCCACGACTTCCTTGGGCGTGCCGCAGCAAAGTCGTGGGTGGCCGGCCTTCGCCGGCCATGACACGAAAGATTCCACGACTGTTTGCGCCACGTCGTCACCGGCCGCTCTGTCACCGGCCGACCTGTCACCGGCCGCCCTTGTCGATTGTCGCGGGCGGCGCAATCCTCGCCCGGACGGGCCAAAGAACCAGGGGGAAACGCACATGTCCATCTTCGTCATCGGTGGCGCCGGCTTCATCGGCATTCGGCTGATCCCATTGCTCGCCGCGCGTGGAGAGCAGGTGACGTGTATGGACATCAATCCGCATGCGCCGGCGCTGGCGGCGCTGGGCGACAAGGTCAAGGTGGTGCGCGGCGACGTCACGCAGTTCGACGACGTGATGGCGGCGATGAGCGCGGCGCGGCCGGAGCGGGTGATCAACCTGTCCTACATGCTGGGCAGCGAGCATGCGCCGCATGTCGCGCTGAAGCTGAACATCGTCGGCATGGACAACGCTTTCGAGGCGGCGCGGCTGTGCGGCACTAAGCACGTCGTGTATGCCAGCTCGCTGGCGGTGAACGGCGAGCAATTCCACTACGGCGAGCGTGCCATTACCGAGGACGACTTCCGGCATGGCCACGTGCAATACGCCATGCACAAGATCTTCAACGAGTTCCAGGCGCAGGACTACCGGGAAAAATTCGGCATGACGATCACCGGCGTGCGGCCGGCGAACGTGACCGGGCCGGACAAGGTGCGCGGCTCGGTCGATCACGTGAACTGCATCACCCAGCCGGCGCGCGGCAAGCCGATCAGCTTTCCGTTCGCCGATGCGATGCGGTGTCCGATCCATGTGGACGACGTCGCCGAGGTGTTCGCCCGGGTGCTGCTGGCCGACAAGCCGAAGCACGCGGTTTACAGCACGGGCGGCACGGCGATCAGCCTGGGCGACCTGGCCGACATCGTGCGCGGTTTTCTCCCCGATGCGCGGATCGCGTTCGAAAAGCCGAGCGGCGGCAAGGAGATTTCCGGCAACTACCTGATCGACAACACGCGGCTGGTGCAGGAGTTCGGCGTGCAGTACCGGCCGTATCGCGAGCGCGTGCTGCAAATCATCAACGAGGTGCGCCAGCAGGAGGGACTGCCGCTGGTGCAGGGGTAAAGTGGCAAGGGCCATTCGTGCGTGCCCTCCATGTCTGCCCTCCATGTCATTGCGAGGAGCGAGGCGACGAAGCAAACTCCTGCCTGATGGGCTCCCTGTGGTTCGACAGGCAGGGGTTCAGCGCTGCGGCAAAGCAAGCAAGGTTTCAACACGGAGGACGATCGAGAACCACGGAGGACCACGGAGCAACTTTTCATAGTGCCAGGGGACGCGCCGATTGATGGTGCCTGGAACGCATAAATTTTCCTCCGTGGCGCTCCGTGGTTCTCGATCGTCCTCCGTGTTGAAACCTTGCTTGCTTTGCCGCGCACCGCACCAAAATCGCCGCAAAGCGCAGCTTCCTGGAACCGCGAAAGTCCTACCCGCATGCCCCAGCATATCGGTATCGTCGCATGCTCCGCCGAAGGTGCGGCGCTGTGCTACCGGACGATCTGCACCGAAGGCGCGCAGCTTCTCGGCCCGCACGCGCATCCCGAGGTCTCGATGCACACGCCGTCGCTCGCAACGACTATGGCTTGCATCTACCGTGGCGACTGGCAGGGCGTGGGCGACATCATGCTCGCGTCGGCCAACAAGCTGGCGGCGATCGGGGCGGATTTCCTGATCTGCCCGGACAACACACTGCATCAGGCGCTGCCCTACGTGGTGCCGCGATCGCCGCTGCCCTGGCTGCATATCGCCGAGGTCGTCGCCGATGCCGCCGTTGCGCGAGGGTTCCGCCGCCTGGGGCTGACCGGCACGCGCTGGCTGGTGGAAAGCGCGGTCTATCCGGATGCGCTCTCTGCTTGCGGGCTGCGGTACGTGCGGCCGGATGCCGTCGAACGCGGGGCAATGAACCGGATCATCATGGATGAATTGGTCTGCGGCGTCTTCAAGCCGGAGGCAATTGCCTGGTTCCAGCGCTTGATTGGACGGATGAAGGATGCGGGTTGCGACGCCGTCGTGCTCGGCTGCACCGAAATCCCGCTGATCATGAACGACGACAATGCGCCGTTGCCGACGCTGGATTCAACGCGCCTGCTGGCGCGCGCGGCGTTGCGCCGGGCGGTGGAGAGCGTGGGGTCGTCGTCGTAGGCAATCTCCTGGGCGACGCAACGCCGCCGGCACCACGCTGGCGGTCATCGTCGCGACGTCGCCCCAGGCGGCCGGTGATGACCTGCTAAAGACACATTCGATGCAAATGCGAAGCGGCACTGCAAAATCTTGGTTTCTGCGTCGGTCGCTCACCTCCCCTATGGCTTCGGGGCAAAGTCTGGTTCCGATCGCATCTGGGCGGGCGATCGTTATGTGGTTTTCGACAGCGGATTTGGCTCCTCAGCGAGGCACCTCGTGCCTGGAAATTGGTGTCTTGCCTACAATCCTCCGGTTCTGTGGTATCATAATACCACACATCCAAACCCTTGACCACACCGGCATTTCCCCCCATACCCCGCCGCCAGATCGCACGGACCCCATCACAATGCTGAAGACAACCATCTCGCTGAAACCGGCGGAGGTGAAGAAGGACTGGGTGCTGATCGACGCCGAAGGCGTCGTGCTCGGCCGCCTCGCCGTCATCGTCGCCACCCGCCTGCGCGGCAAGCACAAGCCGCAATTCACCCCGCATGTCGATTGCGGCGACAACATCGTCGTGGTGAACGCCGCCAAGGTGCGCATCACCGGCAACAAGCTGGACCAGTCGGTATTCTACTACCACACCGGCTATCCGGGCGGCATCAAGGGCCGCTCCATCCGCCAGCGCCTGGACAGCAAGCATCCGGAGCGGGTGGTGGAGAAAGCGGTGGAGCGCATGATCACCCGCGGCCCCTTGCAGCGCCGGCAGATGAAGCACCTCTACGTCTACGCCGGCGCCGAGCACCCGCATGACGGCCAGCAGCCGCAAAAGCTCGACGTCGCCGCCCTCAATCCGAAGAACAAGCGAGGCTAGCCGCCGATGTCCGGAACCCAATCCCGCACCCTTGCGGACCTCAAGGACATGCTGGCGGAGCAGGCCCAGGTTGCGCCGCCCGGGGCCGCGCCCGTGCTGTCCGACCAGCCGAAGCGCGAGCCGCAGCGCGACGCGTTCGGCCGCGCCTATGCCACCGGCCGGCGCAAGAACGCGGTCGCTCGCGTCTGGATCAAGCCCGGCAAGGGCGAGATCACCGTCAACGACAAGAAGGTCGTGCAGTATTTCGCCCGGCCGGTGCTGCGCATGCTGATCACCCAGCCGTTCCTGGTGGCCGACCGCTACAACCAGTTCGACGTGTTCTGCACGGTGGTCGGCGGCGGGCTGTCCGGCCAGGCCGGCGCGGTGCGCCACGGTATCTCCCGCGCGCTGACCAACTACGAACCGGACCTGCGCGGCATCCTGAAGGTGGCCGGCTTCCTCACCCGCGACTCCCGCGTGGTGGAGCGGAAGAAGTACGGCAAGATGAAGGCCCGACGCAGCTTCCAGTTCAGCAAGCGCTGACGGGCACAGGTCTCCGGTTTGGGGGGCGGGTCCGCCAGGGTCCGCCCCCCTTGCTTTTCGTGCCCCTTGCTTTTCGTGCGTGGGCTAAAGACCATCGGCAATGCTGGCCATCAACGCCATCGGAAGGAGCGACACTCATGGCGAAGGCGACGGTTTTCATCGACGGGGAATCCGGCACCACCGGCCTCGGCATCCGCGAGCGCCTCGCCGTGCAGCGCGACGTCGAGGTCCGCAGCCTGCCCGCCGACCGCCGCCGCGACCCGGCCGCCCGGCGTGACATGATGGCGCAGGTGGACCTGGTGGTGCTGTGCCTGCCGGACGACGCGGCGAAGCAATCCACCGCTCTGGCCGATAGCCTGGGCAACGCCGCGCCCAAGTTGCTGGACGCCAGCACGGCGCACCGGGTGAACCCCGATTGGACCTATGGTTTCGCGGAAATGCTGCCCGGCCAGGCAGACCGCATCGCCGCGTCGCGCAAAGTGGCCAACCCCGGCTGCTATCCCACCGGCGCAATTGGTCTGGTCCGTCCGCTGCTGGATGCCGGCCTCCTTCCGTCCGATTATCCGATCACGATCAACGCGGTCAGCGGCTACTCCGGCGGCGGAAAGTCGATGATCGAGGCGCACGAGCGCGACGGCGGCCCGGCGTTCGAGCTCTATGCGCTGGGTCTGGAGCACAAGCATGTGCCGGAGACGCAGCTCTATGCCGGCCTGACAAGGCGGCCGATCTTCGTGCCGTCGGTCGGTCACTATCGCCAGGGGATGCTGGTCTCGGTGCCGCTGCATCTCGATATGCTGCCGGGCCGCCCCTCCGCGGCCGATCTGCACGCGGCGCTGGCCGAGCGGTATGCCGGCTGCGACCTGGTGCGCGTGCTGTCCTCGCCCGCCGATGGCAAGCTGGAGCCGCAGGCGCTGAACCACACCGACCGGCTGGAGCTCACGGTCTACGCCAACGAAAAATACCGCCAGGCGGTGCTGGTTGCCCGGCTGGACAATCTGGGCAAAGGCGCCTCGGGCGCGGCGGTGCAGAATATCGGCCTGATGCTCGGCCTGCACACCGGCGTTGGCGCGCGGGAGATGGCGGATGCCTGACGTCCAGCCAAACTACGGTGATAGCCTGGCGTCGGCCGCCGGTCCGGGCCAGGTGGTGGCCACCGCCGGCTTCGGCCCGGTGTTCACGCTCGACGGGGTCACCCCGAAGATCGCGCCGGACGCCTTCATCGCCCCGACGGCCGCGGTGATCGGCGACGTGGTGATCGGCTCGGAAACCGGCATCTGGTTCCACTGCCTGGTGCGCGGCGATCTGCAGTTCATCCATATCGGCGCGCGCACCAACATCCAGGACGGCACGGTCATTCATGTCGATTCGGGCGGGTATTCGACCACCATCGGCGACGACGTCACGGTCGGGCACAACGCGGTGATCCACGCCTGCACGCTGAAGAACCGGGCGTTCGTCGGCATTTCCGCCACCGTGCTGGATGGCGCGGTGATCGAGGAGGGCGGCATGCTGGCCGCCGGCGGGCTGCTGACACCCGGCAAGGTGATCGGGCCGAACGAGCTGTGGGCCGGCACCCCCGCGCGGCTGCTGCGCGTCATGTCGCCGGAAGAACGCGCGAAGTTCGACCGCAACGCGGAAGTCTACCGGGAGCTGGCACGCAGGTTCCGCACCGGGCTGCGCAGCACGAGCTGACGACCCGGGAGCCGGACGGTCGAAGAAGGTTGTCGTCGCACCGGCGTTCCCCCGGTCATGGCCGGTCTAATACCAACCGCGAAAAGATTGACCCACGGACCGCGCTGACATCGTCATGCCGACCCTCGGGTCAAGCGGCCGGCGGCAGGCTCGGGTCGGCATCCACGACTTTCCTTGTTGCGAGCCGCAAAGTCGTGGATGGCGGGCCGGAGCCTGCCCCCGGGCACTTGACCCGGGGGCCCGCCATGACGAGGGACGCGGCCGGTGAGTCAACCTTTACGCCGGTTGGTATAACACCCCCGTCATGGCCGGGTTAACACCCCTCGTCATGGCCGGGCTAACACTCCCCGTGATGGCCGGGCTTGACCCGGTCCTCTATGCAGCCGTGGTGCCGCGATGGGTGACCGGGTCCAAGCCCGGCCATGACGGGTTGCGGCCGCGCGTGCCATACGTCAATCCTTTGCGAAGTTGATCCGACTTGCACCACTAGGTAGATTCCGAGGCTGCCGATCTGGTCATTCCCAGACCACATAGAAAACGTAAGACATCCTCTCGATTCGTATGTTGGAGGAAACCATGTCACTCATTCTGTTGATCCTTGTGCTTCTCCTGCTGTTCGGAGGCGGTGGCTATTACGGATATCGCCGGCGGTGGTAGCAATGGAGCATCCTCGGTTGTTGACAGCTCGACGGATATCAACCAACCGTTACGGTCGGTCAGCCTGGCGTCGCGATGCGGACTTCAATTCCACATCGCGTTGACCAGGGGAGGCGTCATGAGACGGCTCGCTTATCGGCTTCTTGCGATCCCCGTGCCCGATCCCGAGTTGCAATGAACTCATCGGCTGGGCGATGGTTTTGATGTACCTTGCGGATGCCATGACGTGGCGGTTGTCCGTCTGGATGCACGGCCATTTCATGCGGTTCTAGCGGTGTCCTCGGCCTGACCCGGACCGCGAGGAACCGATCCGGGAAACCAAATGTCTGCCGACTCCAGGAGCACCAAATCCATGAACCTCATAGTCATTGTTGTTATTCTACTGATCCTGTTCGGTGGCGGCGGCTTCTACTACGGCGGCCCGTATATCGGTGGTGGGCTTGGTACCATCCTCCTGATCGTTCTGATCGTCCTGCTGCTGCGAGGATGAACGGCAACACGCGAGGCGTGACGGCGGGACAGGCTGCACCCGTCAGCGACACCCTGGGGCGGGCGTCGCCAGCCTCGTTGCAGGTCGTCTCGATTGCAACGGTTCTGCGCTTTGCCTGCTTCCGTCTTTGACGCCGGCCACGAAGCTGCGGATGGCCCGCCGGGGCCTGCCCTCGGGCACTTGACCCCGGGGCGCTTCCATGACGGCGCAGCCAAGCCTGGGGGGCAAGCCGGCCATCCCAGGTGTCGTCGCAAGGACATATGCGGCGCGTGACACGTCGAGCGCCGCATGACGACCCCCTGGTCTCCCCGCCGCGCACGCACCATCTATCTGGCAGCCGCCGAAGCGGAGCGCGTGCCATGTTTGCCCGGTTCTGTGCCCTTGTCGTATGCCTGTCGATCACCGCTTGCGCGGCCGTCCAGCGGACCGATACCGCGCAACTGCCGCCCGCCTTCTACGGGACGCTGATGGACAATGACATCGGCGCCATCAATGAGGCGTCCTGGGCGCTCGGCTCGCCCGACCACACGCGCGGAGATCCGGTGGAGGCGTTGCGTGCGGCGGTTGCCGTCGAGTACCTGGCGGGCGAACTCAACACCAATCCGCGCTGGGAGGCGATGTCCCCGATCGCCAAGATGGAAATGCTGCAAGCCCGCGGCGAGTTCCGCCGGCTGTTGGGCATCAAGCCGGACGTGCCGGCGCAGGTCGTGGTCAACGCGGAGATCCGGGCCGTGTGGGATCTGGAGCGCGGTGACGCCCCAGCGGCCCAGCAGGTGCTGTCGGGGCCGATCTTTACGCTGCCGCCGCAGCAGACCATGCAGGTATTGAACAACCTGCCGACCCTGCCGGCGGCGCGGGCCGCCACCGCCGCGGCGGAGTTGGAGGAGTTCCGCAACGGCTGAGCCGCGATCCCGCGGCGCTCGATTGCCGGGCGCCGTGCGGCCTGTCAGTCTGCTTTCCCAGGGCGCGGCGGGGAGAGTCTCGGGATGCGAAGCAGTCTGCTACGGCTGGTGCTTGCCGTGCTGCTGCTTGCCTGGCTGGTGCGCCCGGTCACAGCCGCGCAACCGGCCGCCATCGCCAACCGGATGACGCTGGACTACGACATCCAGGCCGACGGCCAATACACGGCGATATTCCACTTGGAGCGGCGCGCCGACACCGATGCGGCAGCCAGGGACGTCGCGGCATTTACCTGGCGATACAGCCCGTCGCACGAACAAGTGGACATCGTCGCGGCGTTCACACGCAAGGCGGATGGCAGCATGCTGCCGGTCGATCGCACGACCATCCGGGATCCGCTACCCAACCCCGCGGGGCCGCTGTCGGCATTCACCGACGCCCGCGAAAAGCTCATTCCGTTTGCGGGCGTTACCGCCGGAGCCAGCATCGTCGTCGAGATTCGCGATCATACCTTCCGGCCCCTGTTGCCGGGCGTGTTCAGCCTCGCCTTGCTGTTTGACCGCACCCAGGCCTGGGACGACGTGCGCGTTAACGTCACCGCACCGGGGTCGCTGAAGCTGGTTGCGGATGCCGCCGGACCGAATGGAACGTCGGTCGGGGACGGCGCGCTCGTCACCTACGCGTGGCGCTACCGCAATACCGAAATCCTGCCGGACACCCCCGGATTGCTCGCGCCGATCGAGCGGTTGCCGCGGCTACTGGTAACCACCGCAACGGACTGGGGGCAGATCGGCCGCGCCTATGCGGCCATCGCCACCGCGCCCGTGGCGGTAACGCCGCTCGTGCAGCAGACGGCCGATGCCGCGACCGCCGGCATCACCGACCGTCGCGCGTTGGCGGAGCACCTGTACGACTGGGTCAGGCACAATACCCGTTACGTCGCAGTGCCGCTCGGCGACAGCGACATCACGCCGCACGCCGCCGACGCAGTTCTGAGCACCCGCATCGGCGACAGCCAGGACCTGGCGGTCCTGCTCGCGGCGTTGCTGGCCGCCAAAGGGATTGCCAGCGAGCCGGTGCTGATCGGCCTCGACGCGCAGTATCGGTTGCGCATTCCGGTGCCGTTCGCCCAATTGAACCACGTGATCCTGTACCTGCCGGAATTTTCCATCTATGCCGACCCGTCGGCCCGGACGACGCGGTTCGGCGAGCTGCCATTGGCCGAATATGGCAAGCCGGTCGTGCATGCGGTCGCCTCTGGCGAGGTGGTCGGCGCGATCCCGACCCTGCCGCCGGGAGCCGCCAGCGTCACGGTCACCACGACGGCGCATCTGACCGCGGACGACATGATCATCGGCGATAGCCGGACCGAAGCGACGGGCCCGTTCGGTGCTGCCTTGCGCCTTGCGGCGAGCCGGTTCGCCGCCGGCGGATTGGAGGCTGCCGGCACCAGCGTCGTCCGTCTGCTGGGCGAGACCGGCACCGGGCGATTCGACCCGTCCCCACCCGAGGCGGCAGACGCGGTCGACGTCGTGTCCGGGCATTTCGAGGTCAGCGCCTGGCCGCATATCTCGGCCGACCATCGCCTGTCCGTGCCGGATGGTTTGCTCGTGCTGCCGCGCCCCGGCGATATGCTGATCGGCCCGCTGGAGATGGCGAACCTGCCCGCGACCGAGCCCACGCCATGTTTCGCCGGGCGGCAGGTGGAGGTGGTGACGGTCGATGTCGGGGCAAAGTATCGGGTGACGCAATTGCCGGCCGACCGGACCATCGCGAACGACGCTTTCACCTATGGCGCGCATTGGTCGCTGGACGGGCAGTCGGTCACGGTGCGGCGCGAATTCGTGTCGCGGGTTACCGCGCCGGTGTGCGCCGGGACACTGCGGGAGCAGGCGGCGGCGGCGCTGCGCGAGATCCGGCGCGATTACACCGAGCGGGTGGGGCTGGCGGCGCCATAGTACACCTCTCCCGCTGTGCGGGAGAGGTCGATGGTGCGCAGCACCGAGGGTGAGGGGCGTAACGCACGGACAGTCTGTGCGTTATGCCCCTCACTCTCGTCGCTGCGCGCCTCGACCTCTCCCACTTCGTGGGCGAGGTTAGCTTAGCCGCACCCGCACATACGACCCCGGGGCGTCCTCGATCGGCTTCAGCTTGCCGTCCCCCGGCACCCGGGCCGGCACATGCTCCTTCGCCAGCGCCGACACCCAGCGGTGCCAGTCGGGCCACCACGAGCCGGCGATCTCGGTCGCGCCCTTGAACCAGGCGTCCGGGTCGGGCGGCAGTGCCTCGTTGATCCAATGCGAGTACTTGCCGCCCTCCGGCGGGTTCACCACGCCGGCGATATGCCCCGACGCCGCCAGCACGAAGCGCTTGGGCCCACCCAGCAACTGAGTGGCCTTATAGGTCGATTTCCACGGCGCGATGTGATCCTCCCGCGTGGACAGGAAATACGCCGGCACCTTGATCTTGCGCAGGTCGATCGGCACGCCCGACAGCTCGATGCCGCCCGGCTTCGACAGCAGATTCTCCTGGTACATCTTGCGCAGGTAGAAGCTGTGCATGCGCGCCGGCATGCGCGTGGAATCCGCGTTCCAGTACAGCAGGTCGAACGGGAACGGATCCTTGCCGAGCAGATAGTTGTTGACGACGAACGACCAGATCAGGTCGTTGGCGCGCAGCATGTTGAACGTCGTCGCCATCTCGCTGCCCTCGAGAAAGCCCCGCTTGTTCATCTTGTCTTCCAGCGACGTCAACTGCTCTTCGTCGATGAACACGCCAAGCTCGCCGGCTTCCTCGAAATCCGTCAGCGCCACGAAGAACGTCGCCGACTTGATGCGGTCGTCCTTTTTCGCCGCCATGTAGGCGAGCGTGCTCGCCAGCAATGTGCCGCCCAGGCAGTAGCCGATCGCGTTCACCTCGCGCTCGCCGGTCGCCTGTTCGATCGCGTCCAGCGCCGCGAGGTAGCCCTGGTGCATGTAATCCTCGAAACCCTTCTCGGCGAGCTTCTCGTCCGGATTGACCCAGGAGATCACGAACACGGTGTGGCCCTGCGATACCGCCCAGCGCACCAGGCTGTTCCGCGGCCGCAGGTCGAGGATGTAGAACTTGTTGATCCACGGCGGCCCGATCAGCAGCGGCCGCTTCAACACCGTCTCGGTCGCGGGCGCATACTGGATCAACTGCATCAGTTCGTTCTGGTAGACCACCTTGCCGGGCGACACGCCGATATTCTCGCCGAGTTTGAAGGCCTCCATGTCGGTCATCTTGATGTGCAGCTTGCCCTTGCCGCGCTCCAGGTCGCCCAGCAGGTTGTTCAGCCCCTTCAGCAGGTTCTCGCCGCCGGTCTCGGCGGTGCGGCGCAGCACCTCGGGATTGGTGAGCAGAAAGTTGGAGGGGCTCATGGCGTCGCAGAACTGGCGGGAATAGAAATCGACCTTCTGCGCGGTCTTCTTGTCCAGCCCGTCCACATGCGTCACCACGTCCTGCACGTAGCGCGCCGACAGCAGGTAGGACTGCTTGATGAAGTCGAAGACCTCGCTGTCCTTCCAGGCGTCGTCCTTGAAGCGCCGGTCGGAGGCGTGCGTATCGATCACCGGCTCGGTCTCGATGCCCATCATGCGCCGCGCGGTGTTCTGCCACAGCGTCATGTAGTCCTGCCAGAAGCCGATCTGGGCTTTCACCATCTGCGCCGGATTGGCCATCAGCCGCGCCGTCATCTCCAGGAAGGCGCTGCCGACGTTCAGCGGATCGAGGTCCTGCTGCTGCTGGTGCTGGCGTTTCAGCCATTCGCTGACGATGCGCTGCGACCGCTCGGCGATGTCGGCCATGGAGCGGCCGACCACGGCCGGATCCGGCAGCTTGAAGGTGCCGGCCTCCGCGGTGTCGGCGGTCTTGCCGCCAGATTTGGACCCGGTCGTGCGTGTCTCGGCCATGGAGTATCCTTTGCGTCGGCACCGCCACCGGCTACAGAAGCGGCGACAGCGTAGGGCAGGTCCGACATATGGTGATTCGCGGAAAGGGCGCGCAACCTACTGACGCACGCTCCTGGGTTCAAGCGGTGGCATGGGTGGTGCTGTGCGGTGCGGCTCCGCTGCTGGCCGGGTGCTCGTCGGTTCCGTCGTCGATCAACCCGGTCAGCTGGTGGCACAACATGGAAGGCGGCGAGATCGCCAAGCAGCGCCCGCCGCCGCCGGGGGCGAACGAGCCGTATCCCAATCTGGCCACCGTCCCGGCCAAACCTGAGGCGCCGGACCAGAAGGCGCTGGCCGCGATCACCCAGGGCCTGGTCGCCGATCGTGCGCACGCGGAATATATGGCCGCGGCGACGCCTTTGGCGGACCCGTCCTCCCCGGCCGCGTCGCCCGCGTTGTTCGGCCAGGGCACCATGCCGCCGCCACCGCCCGCCTCTGCGGCGGGCGCGTCCGCGGCGGGCGGATCGACGCCCGTCGCCAGCGCGTCCCTGCCGGCCGCGACCGCCCCGCCTGCGCCGAGCGGTCCGCCGGCCGCCCCATCGCCCGCGCCGCGCCGTCCGGTAGTGAGCACGCCGCTGGCGGCGCCCGCGGCCCCACCGACCCAGGTGGCGACCGCCGCCCCGCCGACCCAGGTGGCGACCGCCGCAACGCCGCCGGCGGCCGCTTCCGGCGCGCCTTCGCCTGGAGCGACGGTGGGCAACGCCGTACCGGCCGCGCCGTCCGGCAATGCCGCACCGGTTGCATCGCCGGGCACGACCGCCTCGACCCCATCGCGTGGCACCGCTGCATCTGCGGCGCCCCCCGGCAATGCCGCATCGCCTCCAATGCCGGGCGCCGGCGCCGCCAATCCGAACGCCCCGCTCGCGCCGCCCGGCGCAGCGGTGACGCCGCAGGCTGCTTCGGCCCCGCCGCCGCCGATCCCCACCACGCCGCCCGCGCCGCCCCGGCTATCGGGGCCAGGTGCGCCGGCCATGGCAGTCGCCTCCGCCTCGCCGCCCCTGGCGCCGGCGCCGCAAGCCGCCAACGCCGTCACCGTCGAGTTCGTGCCCGGCTCCGCCGCCTTGCCGCCGGGCGCTGCCGACGTCCTGAAGGGGGTCGCCGCCCAGCGCGGCAAGGCGGTGGTTGCGGTCACCGGCTATGGCGATGCGACCTCCAGCGATCCGGACGCGCAGTCCGCCGCGCTCAGCCTGGGCCTGTCGCGCGCCCAGGCGGTGGCGAACGCGCTGACCGGCGACGGGGTGCCGGCGACCGCGGTGCGCGTCGGCGCCGAAGCTGGCGGTCGCGGCGCGAGCGTGCGTCTGGTACAATAGGCTCCCGGCTTCCAACCGGCTTCCGTGTTCGAAAGGCCGACCATGTCCACCGACTCCTCCGGCGAGTTCCACCGCATCCGCCGCCTGCCGCCCTACGTGTTTGCCGAGGTCAACACCGCCAAGGCCAAGGCCCGTGGCGCCGGGGAGGACATCATCGACCTCGGCATGGGCAACCCGGACAGCGCGACCCCGCCGCATATCGTGGCCAAGCTGGTCGAGGCGGTGCAGGACCCGCGCACCCACCGCTATTCCGTGAGCAAGGGCATCCCCGGACTGCGCCGCGCGCTGGCCGGCTACTACGCCCGCCGGTTCGATGTCGGGCTGGACCCGGAAACCGAGGTGATCGCCACGCTCGGCTCGAAGGAGGGGCTGGCCAACCTGGCATCCGCCATCACCTCGCCCGGCGATACGATCCTGGTGCCGAACCCGTCCTATCCGATCCACCAGTTCGGCTTCATCATCGCCGGCGCGGCGGTGCGCTCGGTGCCGGCCACGCCGGACGACGACATGCTGCGCGCGCTGGACCGCGCGGTGCGGCATTCGGTGCCCAAGCCGACCGCGCTGATCGTCAACTTCCCGTCCAATCCGACGGCGTATCTGGCCGACCTGGACTTTTATCGTGAGATCGTCGCCTTCGCGCGGCGGCACGAGATCTGGGTGATGTCGGACCTCGCCTATGCCGAGATCTACTTCGGCGACAAGGTGCCGCCGTCGATCCTGCAAGTGCCGGGGGCGAGGGACATCGCGGTGGAATTCACCTCGCTGTCGAAGACTTACTCGATGCCCGGCTGGCGCATGGGCTTCGCCGCCGGGAACGCGCGGCTGATCAACGCGCTGACGCGGATGAAGTCGTACCTGGACTACGGCGCGTTCACGCCGATCCAGGTCGCCGCCGCGGCGGCGCTGAACGGGCCGCAGGACTGCGTGGCCGAGGTGCGGGCGCTGTATCGCGAGCGCCGGGATGTGCTGATCAAGGGGCTGGCTTCGGCCGGCTGGGACGTCCCATCGCCCGAGGGTTCGATGTTCGCCTGGGCGCCGGTGCCGCCTCGGTTCGCCTCGCTCGGCAGCGTGGAGTTCTCCAAGCTGCTGCTGGCGCGCGCCAAGGTCGCGGTGGCGCCTGGCCTGGGATTCGGCGAGCATGGCGAGGGCTTCGTGCGGATCGCGCTGGTGGAGAACAACCACCGGCTGCGTCAGGCCGTGCGGAACATCCGGGGGTTCCTGCAAGCAGGGACGAACCAGGTGGAACCGGTGCTGGAAACGAGCAAGTGAGGGCAAGCGCCCGGCCGGCCGCCGCGATCTTCAGCGAGTGCCTCGCACCGATGCCGCCTGGAACGTTGGCTCCAACTCCAACCAATCCTGGCGCAGCAGTGCATCCAGAGTGAACGGGCACGCTTCCGGCCGGCCGGCCGGAAGCTCTCCGTCATTCAAGGTTGTCACCTGCCTGACGGCCCTTCGGTAGAGTTGGTCGAGTTCGATCCGACGCTCCATCGAGGGGGCAAACCGCCGCTCCGCACGACCTTGGAACGAGACGATCTCCGCCCGCCAGTCGTTGAGCGATTGGCTGGCCGGCCAGGTCTGGGTTTTCAGCAGGTGCACAAGGATCTGTTCCAAATAGCTCTCGACCGCATGGAGTTCGGATAAGCCCACGTCCTCGATCTCCTCAACGACATGCTCCCAGTCCAGGTCATTCACCCGTTCGCCGCGGGCAAGGCGGCGCAGCAGGTCGGCCTGATGCTCCGACCAGGCGAGGACGTCGCGATCGTAGAGATCTTCCGGCATGGCGTGATGATAGAGCGGGCACGAGGCGGACGCCACCGGCCACACGGCCATGGGCGGACGGCGGGCACAGGCCAGGCGAGGACGGTCGGCGAACACGGCGAGGGGTTCGTCCGGATCGCCCTGGCGGAGAACAACCATCGCCTGCGCCGGGCCGTGCGCAACATCAAGACGTTCCTGCAAACCGGGTCCAACGTGGTGGAGCCGGCCACCCTGACCGAGGCGGCGTCGTAATACCGAGGCTGCGTCGCAATATAGAAACCTGCTATGAAAACTCCCGCTGCTACCCGCGTCATGCCGGCGGAGGCCGGCATCCACGACTTGCCTTCGTGCGTGCGGCACAGTCGTGGATGCCGGCCTCCGCCGGCATGACGGGTTGGCACGGCAGTCGCGACGTCTCCGCCGTTTTCATCTCCGGCGCGCGGCGACGACCGGGCGTCGCCCTACCCCGCCTCCGCCACCACCGGCTCGCGGCTGGCGCGCACCTTGGACACCCGGCGGCCGTCCATCTCCAGCACCTCGAAGCGCCAGCCGGCGAACACGATGCGGTCGCCGGCGCGCGGCACGCGGCGCAGCAGCGCCAGCAGCAGGCCGGCCAGGGTATGGTAGGTGCCCTCGGCCGGCAGGTCGGGCAGCGCCAGGCGCACCTTCGCCTCGTCCACCGGCATCAGGCCATCGAGCACCAGGGCGCCCTCCCCGGGCGTGCCGGGGTCGCCGGCTTGCTCGGCCACGTCGGTCGGCTCGCCGACGATCGCCTCCAGCACGTCGGCCGCGGTCACCACGCCCTCCAGGCTGCCGTACTCGTCCAGCACCAGCGCCATGCCGAGCGGGTCCGCCTTCAGCCGCTCCAGCGCGTCGAGCGCGGTCACCGTATCGGGCACCACGATCGGCTGGCGCAAGGCCGCCGCCACCGACAGCGTGCCGCCGTCCAGCAGGCGGTCCAGCAGGTCCTTCGCCTGCACCACGCCGACCACGTTGTCCACCGAGCCGTCGCACACCACGAAGCGCGAGTGCGGCGCGGATTTCAGCGTGGCGACGATCTCCGCCACCGGGTCGGTGCGGTCGATCCAGGCCAGCTCGGTGCGCGGCGTCATGATGGCGCGCACCGGCTTGTCGGCCAGGCGCAGCACGCGCTCGATCATGTCGCGCTCCTCGGTCTCCAGCACGCCGGCCTGCGCGCCCTCGGCGACCAGCGCCTTGAGTTCCTCCTCGGTCACCACCTGCGGCGCGGCGCGTTGCAGGCCGAACGAGCGCAGTACCAGCGCCGAGGATATGCCGAGCAACCAGACAATCGGGCCGACGGCCCGCGACAACCAGGCGATCGGCCCGGCCAGCCGGGCCGCAATGTGTTCCGGCCGGCGCAGCGCGAGCTGCTTCGGCACCAGTTCGCCCAGCACCAGCGTCAGGTATGTGGTGACCACCACCACGAGCGTCAGCGACAGCGTCCCGGCGACCGGTGCCAGCGTCGGGAAACGTGTCAGCCACACCTCGAGATGCGAGGCGATTCGCGCGCCGCCGAACACGCCGGTGAACACGCTGACCAGGGTGATGCCGACCTGCACGGTGGGGAGGAAGCGCTGCGGGTCGTCGGCCAGCCGGCGCGCCGTGGCCGCACCGGCGAGGCCCTTGCGCTCCAGCACCGCGAGCCGGGCGCGACGTGCCGAGACCAGGGCCAGCTCGCTCATCGCGAACACCCCGTTCAGCAGGATCAGCAGCAGGATGATCAGGATTTCCAGACCGATGTCCATGGCGCGCGCGGCTGCCCTCCCGGCGGAGACGTTACGGGCCGGTCATAGCATGGCAGTCCGGGCCACGCGCGCCGCGCCGCGCCCGCCGGGGAGCTGCGCCCCGAGGACATGCGTCCCGAGGAGACGCGTTGTCAGCGCGGCGCGGCGCGCTCATCGTAGCGGCGACGCACAGGAGAAGCACCGCCGATGCCCGCCGCCGCGATCCTGCTCAGCATCCTCGCCCTGGGGCCGTTCGTCGGCTGTGGCTTGGCGGCGCTGGATCCCAACCCGGTGACGGCCGGCCGCATGCTGACCGCGCTGATCGCCTGGGGCGCGCTGGTGTTGGCGTTCACCGGCGGCCTGCATTGGGGGCTGGTGCTGCGCGAACCCGAGGCCGCGCCGCCGGTGGCGCCCGCGGGCAAGCCGGAGATCGGGCGGAACACGCGGATCGGGCTGGCGGTGCTGCCGCTGATTCTGGGCTGGGTGGCGTTGCTGCTGCCGCTGGTGGCCGCAGCGTGGCTGGCTCTGCTGCTGCTGATCGTGGCCTATATCGTCGCATTGCTGGCGGAGCACCATGCGGCGCGCCGGTTGGTGCTGCCGTCGCGCTATCTGTGGCTGCGCTGGGGGTTCACGATTGTCGCGGTGGCGATGCTGACGACGGTGCTGACGCTGCGGCTGTTGGGACAGACGATCGTATTATGAAACTAATCTCTGGATTTCGACGGCGATTCATGATTTGTTAAGCTTTGTCCGAACGAGGAGGCCGTGCCCATGTCCGCCGAGATCATCCCGTTCCCCATGCCCTCGGCTGCCGGGCCGAACCTGGCGGTTCCCAGCCCTGCGGGTGAGGACCGGCTGCAACGGGCGCTCGCGGCGCTGGATGCGGCGGTGACCGGCCAGCGGGCCGCGGTGGCCGAGTGGCGCCGGTCGCTGGCGCAATTGGGCGCCACGATGAACGGGCTTGGCGCGAGCCTGGGCCGCTATCGCGACAGCCTGACGCACCTGGAGGGCCAGGTGGGGTCGCTGAACGGCCAAGCGGTCGCGCTGGAGCAGTGGGCGGACAAGACGCTGGCGGCGGAGCAGGGCTGAGGCGGAGCGCTGGGCGCGGACGGGCTGGAGCGCTGGGCGCGGGCGGGGTGTCGCTGCCCGGCGGGGGCGACGGGTAGGGCGGTGGCGACCGGCGCGGCGAGTCTGGCGTCGCGCGCCGCGCTGATGAGAACGGGCGGCGTGCCTGCGCCGGCGAACCAGGGCCACAAACGTGGCCGATCACGCACTTGTCCAAAACCGCGGCAGGCCGTACGCGATGGGCGAAAGCTTGGCATGACATGCCGAGCGTATGAACAAATCCAAATCACATATATCAAGCTTATATAATAAGTATTTATACCGGAATGGAACGGATATGCCCTGGGCAAAAACCAGCGCTATCGACATGTTTTCGTATATCTTCGGCGCTCCGATTCAGAATGGATTTCCTATGACCTCATGATGCAAACCCAGGCATCGCCAACAGGGGATGCAACATGACCACCACATTCCGGCGTCTTGCACACGCCACTGCGCCACCGATTCTATCGAATCCGGTGTTTTCAAACCTGCGTTGCAACTCTGGATGGCGACGAGCGTCAGCCGTGACGGTGCAAACGGGGCGTACGATCCCGCTGCGCGTTGGCACGGTGCTTGCTCATTTCAGGTCCATGACCACACCAGGATCGGAAGGACGCACTTGCATGCCAATCGCACGGCTTGGGTTGGATAAGCTTGTCGGCGCAACATTGCTTGCGCTTGCCTGCGGCGGCATGAGCCCCGCGCTGGCGCAGTCGGCAAGCCCCCCTGCTGCATCGTCGTTTGCCGGTACCTACACGGGTGCGACGCGGCACATCTCCGGGCACGACGGACATTGCTGGCTGGGCGGCCCGGTGAAACTCGAGGTGCACGATGGACGCTTCAGGTTCCCGTGGAACGAACCGCAGGCGTTCGATGTGACGATATCGCCCGATGGGACGTTCTATGCGGCCAGCCCCGGTGTTCTGGCGAAATCGGACAAGCACATGATGCTCGTGCCGACGATGCAGGGTTACGTGAGTGGAGCAACGCTCGTGGCCGATTACGGCACGCGCTGGTGCCACTATCGGCTCGAAGCCACCCGTTCATAAGGCACCCAAGCACAAGTTGACTGTGCTGTCGGCGAGATGGCCGCGACGGCTGCGAGCGGTCGCAGCGGTCGCTCGTGACCCGCATCAGTCTTGACGACCAGAAACGCAAACCGGGGGTTTCCGATGCGACTTACGCTTTTTGCCTCCACCCTGCTGGGTGGAATGTTCACTCTTGCCCTGCCCGGCGCCTTCGCGCAGACGGCAGCGCCCACGGCCACGCCGGCGGCGGCGGTGCCCGCAGCCGCGGCCGCACCGACGAATTGCGATACCGGACCCGTCGATCCCTATACCAACTACACATGTCTCGATAAGTATCTCGGCAGCAACCCCTTCGAGCGCCTGTACAATTACTACAAGCTCGAATGGGGCCAGGCCGGGCCGCCGAGCGATCCGACCGCGCCGCCATCGCGCCGTGCCAACGGCTGGCCGGACGCGCCGGAGGCAACGCCGCCGATGCCGTTCACCGAGTGGCCTTACGGTGGCGTGACCTCCATGGGGGTGACCCGCACCGCCTCGGCCGACAGCCCGTTGATGGTGGCAATCGCCAATACGCCTCCCGGCCAATGGCTGGCCGACGCCGGCATCCAAATATGGGGATGGGTCGACGTCGGCGCCAATCTCAGCAGCAACCACGTGCAGCCGGGCGGCAACGCGCCGATCAACTACGCATACACCCCGAACACGGCGACGCTCGACCAGGCGGTGGTCTATATCGACCGCTTTCCCGACACCGTGCAGACGGATCACGTGGACTGGGGCTTTCGCTTCTCCGCGATCTACGGCGAGAACTACCGCTACACGACCTCCTATGGCATCGCGAGCTACCAGCTCCTGAAGTACAACTACGTTAACGGCTACGACTTTCCGATGGTCTACGGCGAGCTTTACATTCCACAGGTCGCCGAGGGCTTGATGCTCCGCCTCGGGCGCTACATCTCGTTGCCGGACATCGAGGCGCAGCTCGCGCCCAACAACTACATGTATACGCATTCGCTGACCTACGGCTACGACAACTATACCAACGAGGGCCTACAGGGCACTATGGTGCTCAACAAGAACGTCATGCTCCAGTTGGGCGTGTCGGTCGGTAGTGACACATCAATTGCGAATTTGAACACGAAAGTGATCAATCCGTACCCGAATACCCCGTCTACCCCGAACCCGATTTACCCTGGCAGCACATTCCTCAAAGATCCCGGCGCCAAGCCGTCGGTCACCGCTTGCGTTCGTATCGACTGGAACGACGGCAAGGACAATCTCTACCCATGTGCCGACGCCATCAACAATGGCGTCGATGGCTACAACAACCTTCAGTGGTATGGGTTCACTTACTATCACAAGTTCAACGACCAGTGGCACATCTCGTACGAATTCTACGACCTGCACGAAAATGGCGTACCGAACATAAACAACCCCGTCGTGGAAAACGCCATCGCCAATGGTGGATCGCCGTTCTCGCCGCAGTTCATCCCGTTCAATGCGCCGAACCAGGCACACTGCACCAATGCCTCGGTAGTCCGGTGCAACGCGTATGCGATCGGCACCGTCGCCTACATCAATTACTCGCCTAACCCACTGGACAACATCTCGTTCCGTCCCGAGTTGTACTACGACCCGCAGGGACTGCGCACCGGCACGGCGGCTACCTATTACGAGTTCACGCTCGGCTGGCAGCACTGGCTCTCGCCGCAGGTCGAGATGCGTCCGGAGGTTGGCTACTACCACTCGGACGGTGCGAACGCCTTCAACGCCGGCACCAAGAACTACACGCTGCTCCTCGCGGGTGACATCATCTGGCACTTCTAGCAGTAACGCGGCGGGTCGCTGCATCCCGCTGGGACCCGCCGCCTTTCTACGGGAGGCACGCCATTCGCGGCGTGCCTTTTCCGCAAGAAAATATAGAAGAGATCATGCCAATCTTCTTAAGAAAAATAAAAACTACTGCCTTCGGACACTGCTTACGCTACTGACCACGGCTGCCTGCACCAACCGTTCGACGACGGCAATGGGGCAATCACCACAAAAGGTGCAACATGGACCTTCCTGAGCCGATCACCCATAGCACGCATGCGGACCACGGCATGCACATGGACCACGGCGTGCACACCGCCGAGCGCCCCCACGTTGTCCAGCGCGCGCCGAAGCGCCTGCCGCGCAAGGCGCAAGCCACGATCCTCGGCGTGATCGCGGCACTGGCCGTCGTCGGCTTCGTCCTGGGGCCGCAAGCCTTGCATCGGCTGTCCGGCAGCAACCCGGCCGAGCCAGCGGGCGAAGCCGCGCAAGCCACCGACGCCCAGTCGTTCAAGCCGACCGCGCAGCAATGGGCCGGCCTCAAGATCGTCCCGGTCCAGCAACACGTCTTCCAGGACTCGCACGATACCGACGGCAAGATCGCGATCGACGACGATCTGGAGACGCCGGTGTTCTCGCCCTACTCGGGCCGGGTGGTGAAGCTGTTCGCGCGCGCCGGCGACGACGTCGCGCGTGGCGCTCCGTTGTTCTCCATCCAGGGCAGCGAGCTGGCGCAGGCCGAGAACGATCTGATCACCGCCGCGTCCAACCTGAAGACCACACGGGCCCAGCTTGCGCTGGCACAGACCAACGAGAAGCGGCAGCACGAGTTGTTCCTGGCGCAGGGCGGCGCGCTGAAGGACTGGCAGCAGAGCCAGGTGGATCTGGCGACCGCGCAGGGCAACCTGAACGGCGCGTCGATCGCGCTGGCGGCAGTACGCAATCGCCTGCGCATCCTGGGCACCAGCGACCACGACATCGATACCATCGAGACGACGGCCAACCTGCTGCAACTGAACGCGGAAACCGTGGTTGGCGCGCCGATCTCCGGCACCGTGGTGCAGCGCCAGATCGGCCTTGGACAGAACATCGTCAGCGCCTCCGCCGGCGCCACCAACCCGGTGTTCATGATCGGCGACCTGTCCAAGGTGTGGCTGGTGGCCAACGCGCGGGAGGAAGATGCGCCGTCGCTGCACAAGGGCGATCCGGTCGAAGTGTCGGTCCTGGCGTTCCCGGGAAAGGTGTTCAACGCGCGGCTGGCCTATGTCGCACCCTCGATCGATCCTAACACGCATCGATTGCTCGTGCGGGCCGAGGTGGAAAACTCCAACCATGAGCTGAAGCCCGAGATGTTCGCCCGCTTCCGCATCATCACCGGCGAGGACGCCGCTGCTCCCGGCGTGCCGGAAAGCGGCGTGGTGTACGAAGGCGACACCGCGCATGTCTGGCTGGCCGACCCGGCGACGAAGACGCTGGCAATCCGCCCGATCAAGGCGGGGCGCGACCACGACGGCATGGTCGAGGCGCTGAGCGGCCTGAAGCCCGGCGACTCCGTCGTCACCAACGGCGCGGTGTTCATCGACCGAGCAGTGGCGGGCGACTGAACGGGCTGGTGCCGTCCCGGCCTCCCCCGCTGCCCTGCGCAACCGGCAGCCGATCAACCACGCTCGCCATCACCGCAACCTGGAACGACCGAAGATGCCGACTAACCGAATGATGCCGTGCTTCTGTCTCGGACTCGGGGACGCACGTAACCAGCCGCGAGCGCCCGACCAGCGCGGGCTTCTGTCATGAACGGGATCATCGTTACCGCGCTGAAGCAGCGCATCCTGGTGCTTGTCCTGCTGATCGCGGCGCTCGGCGGCGGCGTCGTGGCGTTCATGAAGCTGAACATCGAGGCCTATCCGGACTCGGTGCCGCCGCTGGTGGATATCATCGCGCAAAGCTCCGGCCAGTCGGCCGAGGAGATGGAGCGCTACATCACCATCCCGCTCGAAATCCAGATGGCCGGCATTCCGAACGTCACGGCGATTCGCACCATCTCGCTGTTCGGCCTGTCCGACGTCAAGGTGCAGTTCACCTACGACTTTACGTACCAGCAAGCGGAACAGTGGGTGACGAATCGGTTGGCGCAGTTGCCGCCGCTGCCGAGCAACGTCACGCCGCAGATCTCGCCGGAAAGCCCGGTCGGCGAAATCCTGCGCTATCGCGTGGTGGGGCCGCCGGGATATTCGGTCACCGACCTGAAGACGATCGAGGACTGGATGCTGGAACGCCGCTTCAAAGCGGTGCCCGGCGTGGTGGACGTCAACGGCTGGGGCGGCAAGACCAAGGCCTATGAGGTGACGATCGACCAGGACAAGCTGATGCACTACGGCCTGACCATGCCGCAAGTGCTGGCAGCGCTCAACAACGCCAACATCAATGTCGGCGGCCAGACGGTGAATTTCGGCGCGCAGGCCGCGGTGGTGCGCGGCCTCGGGCTGATCCACTCGCTGGACGACATCCGCGACACCATGGTGGCGCAGAACAACGGCGCGCCGCTTCGGATCCGCGACGTCGCCACGGTAACCGTAGGCAACCAGCCCCGCCTGGGGATCGCCGGCCAGGATGGCGACGACGACATCGTGCAGGGCATCGTGCTGATGCGGCGCGGCGCGGAGAGCCTGCCGACCATCAAGCGCGTCGAGAAGCTGATGGAGGAGATCAACAACTCCAACATCCTGCCGCCGGGGGTGCGGCTGGAGAAGATCTACGACCGCTCGGACCTGATCCGCGTCACCACGCGCACCGTGCTGCACAACATGCTGGAAGGCATCGTGCTGATCTTCCTGTTGCAGTGGATCTTCCTCGGCAATTTGCGCACCGCGGTCATCGTCTCGGTGACCATCCCATTCGCGCTGTCCTTCGCGATCGGGCTGATGCTGCTGCGCGGCGAATCGGCCAACCTGCTGTCGGTGGGGGCGATCGATTTCGGTCTGGTGGTGGACGCCACCGTGATCATGATGGAGAACATCTTCCGCCGCCTGTCGCAACGCGCCGATCAGCGCTTCATGCGGTCCGCGCTGGTGCAGCGAACGCGCGCACCGGTGGAATTGCGCGGCAAGTTCTCGGTGATCGCCAATGCCGCCACCGAGGTGAACAAGAGCATCTTCTTCTCGGCCGCGATCATCATCGCCGGCTTCGTGCCGCTGTTCACCATGTCCGGGATCGAGGGCCACATCTTCGGTCCGATGGCCAAGACCTATGCCTACGCCATCGCCGGCGGATTGCTCGCGACGTTCACCGTCACGCCGGCGTTGTCCGCGCTGCTGTTGCGCGACCATGAAAGCGAACGCGACACCATCGTGGTGCGCTTCCTGCACCGCATCTATCAGCCCGCGGTCGAGTTCGCGATCGCCAACCGCCTGCTGACGCTCGGTGCGGCGGCATTGCTGCTGCTGTTCGCCGGCATGGCCGTGCGGACTCTGGGACTGGAATTCCTGCCCAAGCTCGAGGAAGGCAATCTGTGGATCCGCGCGACGATGCCGACGTCGATCTCGCTGGAAGCCGGCGATGCCTATGTCAACCGCATCAGGACGATCCTCAAGAGCTACCCCGAGGTGGTAACGGTGGTATCGCAGCACGGCAGGCCGGATGACGGCACCGATGCCACCGGCTTCTTCAACGCCGAGTTCTTCGTGCCGCTGAAGCCGTTCGACACCTGGCCGGCGGGCATGGACAAGGACAAACTCACCGAACAGATGAATGCCCGGTTTGCCGAGGAATTCCCCGGCATAGACTTCAACTTCTCGCAGTATATCGAGGACAACGTGGAGGAGGCGGCGTCCGGGGTGAAAGGCGAGAACTCGGTCAAGCTGTACGGCGGCGACCTGGAGACGCTGGAAAGCACCGCCAACAAGATCAAGGATGTGATGGCCAACGTGCCGGGCATTACCGACCTTGCCGTATTCGCCTCGCTGGGCCAGCCGACGGTGCGGATCGACGTCGATCGGGCGCGGGCCGCGCGCTATGGCCTGGCGCCAGGCGACGTGAATGCCACCGTGCAGGCGGCGATCGGCGGTCAGGCGGCGGGCAACCTGTATGAGGACGGCTCCGACCGCAACTTCCCGATCGTCGTCCGCCTGGCGTCCGAGTATCGCAAAAGCCTCGATGCCATCCGCCACATCGTCATCAGCGCACCCAATCCCAGCGGCAACGGCGTGGTGCCGATTCCGCTGACCGATGTTGCCAAGGTCAGCCTGACCTCGGGCGCCTCGTTCATCTACCGGGAAGGCCAGGAGCGTTACATTCCGATCAAGTTCAGCGTGCGCGGACGCGACCTGGGCACCGCCGTGCTCGACGCGCAGCAGCAGGTGGCGGAGCATGTCATCATACCGGGCGGCTACCACCTGGAATGGGTGGGCGAGTTCGGCAACCTGGAAGAAGCGATCTCCCGCCTTGCCGTCGTCGTGCCGCTGTCGATTCTGCTGATCTGCCTGCTGCTGTTCGTGAATTTCGGGTCGCTGATGGATATGGCGCTGGCCGCCAGCGTCATTCCGATGGCCCTGGTCGGCGGCATCTTTGCGCTGTATTTCACCGGAACCGCGTTCAGCGTCTCGGCCGCGATCGGCTTTGTCGCGCTGTTCGGCATCGCGGCAATGGATGGGATCATCATGCTGACCTACTACAATCAGGCGATCGAAGGCGGCCTGGACCGTGCCGCCGCGCTGCTGCGTACCTGCCAGGTGCAGATGCGGCCCGTACTGATGACCTGCGTCGTAGCCTGCGTCGGGCTGCTGCCCGCCGCGGTGTCCACCGGCATCGGCTCGCAGGTGCAGCGGCCGCTGGCCCTGGTGGTGGTCGGCGGCATCCTGCTGGCGCCCGTGCTGATCCTGATCGTGCTACCCGTGCTCATCGACGTTTGCTCGCGCCGGTCGCTGCCGCAGGACCTGCAAGAAGCGCAAACGGAGCCGGCGGAGTGACGCCCATGTCGTATCGTTCCGCGATGCTCGCCGGCGCAGCGCTCATCATTGCGTCGGCTGCCGGATGTGCGGTCGGGCCGGATTTCCAGCCGCCGCAGCCCCCTTCGGTGCAGGGCTATACGCCGGAGCAATTACCGGCCAGCACCGCGTCCGCCGCCGATCCGCTCGGCGGCGCGCAACACTTCGATACCGGCAAGGACATCGAAGGCGCGTGGTGGCAGTTGCTGCACTCGCCGCCGCTCGATGCGTTGGTGGCGCAGGCGCTCAAGGCCAATCCAACCCTGGCGTCGGCGCAGGCGGCGCTCCGCCAGGCGCGGGAGAACGTCGCCGCGCAGCGCGGACAATATTTCCCGACCGTTACGGCCGGGCTGTCCGCCAGCCGCAACCTCACGCCGATTGCCGCGCTGTCGCCCGCGTCGGCGTCCGGCAATCCGTATTACAGCCTGATAACGCCACAATTGAACGTCTCCTTCGTGCCGGACGTATTCGGTGCCAATCGCCGCACGGTGGAATCGCTGGAAGCGCAGGCCGCGAACCAGCAGTTCCAGCTCGAGGCGACCTACCTGACGCTCACCTCCAACGTCGTCGCCGCGGCGGTGCAGGAGGCGTCGTTGCGCGGCCAGATCGCCGCCAACCGGGAGATCGTCAAGCAAGAGACCGATTTGCTGGTTATCCTGCGACGCCAGCTTGACCTTGGTCAGGTCGCCGGCAGCGACGTTGCGGCACAGGAGGCGGCGCTGGCGCAGGCGCAGCAGGCGCTGCCGCCGCTGCAAAAGCAGTTGGCGCAACAGCGCGACCTGCTGACCGCGCTGGCCGGGCGCTTCCCAAGCCAGGAAATCGCCGAGCAATTCGATCTGGCCGGGCTACAGCTTCCGCTCGACCTGCCGGTCAGCCTGCCCGGCAAGCTGATCGAACAGCGCCCGGACGTGCGCGCGGCGGAAGAGAGCATGCACAGCGCCAGCGCGCTGATCGGCGTTGCCGTCGCGGCGCGGCTGCCGCAGATCACGCTGAGCGGCACCATTGGCAACAGCGCCAGTACCGCGGCGAGCATGTTCACGCCGGGCACGAATTTCTGGACGATCGCCGGCGGCGTGACCACGCCGATCTTCGATTTCGGCACCCTGCTGCACAAGCAGCGCGCCGCGCAGGCAGCGTTCGACCAGGCGGCCGCGCAGTACCAAAGCACCGTGCTGACGGCGTTCCAGAACGTCGCCGATGCGCTGCGCGCGCTACAGGCTGACGCCGATGCGCTGAACGCCGCGGTTGCGTCGGAACGCGCCGCCGCGCGTAGCCTGGCAATCGTGCGCCGTCAACTTGATCTTGGGCAGGTCGCGTATCTTGCCTTGCTGAACGCGCAGAACACCTACCAACAGACACGCGTGGCGCTGGTGCTGGCTGAGGCGAACCGGCTGGCCGATACCGCGGCGCTGTTTCAGGCACTCGGTGGCGGATGGTGGAACCGCACCGATGTCGCGACCGCGAGTACCCAGGTCGAACCGGACAGGCCCAGGTGACCTGCCCGACTTCAGCCCAGCGATGCTGAATCACCCTCGCTTATTGGTTGCCGATGCAGACCCGGGCATCTGTCGCCTGCTGCGGCGGCATTTTGGTACGGCGGCCTACGCCGTGGTTACCGCGGAGACCGGCCGCGAGGCGCTTGATCTGCTGCGGCGCACGCCCCCTGACCTCGCCATCCTGTCCACCGAGTTGGGCGATGTGGACGGGGCCGAGCTGATACGGCGCGTGCGCAGCCTGTGCAGTGTCCCGATCATCGCATTGATGCGGCCAGGCGGCACGCTGACCCCGAGCCAGATCCTGGACAGCGGTGCCGACGACTGCATCGACGAGCCGTTCCTGCTGAAGGAACTGGCGGCCCGGGTGCGGCGCCTGTTGCAGCGGGTCGGTGCCTGGCAAGGACCCAGCGTGCTGGCCACCGGGCTTGGTCCGATCGAAGTGGATCCGCTGGAGCGCAAGGTGCGAATCGGCGGCAAGCTGGTGGCGCTGACCCGCAAGGAATTCGATTTGCTCGCACTGCTGGTTGGCGCCAAAGGCGGCACGCTGTCGCACGACGAAATCGTGCATAAGGTGTGGGGCCGCGGCTATAGCGGCGCGCGGCAGAACCTGCGCCGCACGATCAGCGGCCTGCGCCACAAGATCGAGCCCGACGCCGCTCACCCGGCGCATCTTCTCAGTGTGCGCGGCAGCGGTTACCGGCTCAGGGTGCGTCCTGGAACAAACGTGGAGTCCGAGGCATCGGCAAGCACCGCCGCGGACACAGCCGGTTCGGGGACACGCAGCCGGTAGCCGACGCCCGGCTCGGTCACCAGCAATGTTGGCCGCTCCGGCTCCTGCTCCAGCTTCTGGCGCAGCGCGCGAATATAGATTCGCAGATATTGCACGTCGGTGCCGATGCCCCACACGTGCCGCAAAATAAAGCTGTGTGTGAGTACTTTGCCTGCATGCGCCGCAAGCAGTTGCAGCAAGGAGAATTCGCGCGGCGACAGGCGGACCTCGGCGCCACGGATCAAAGCGGTACGGTGGACCAGGTTGAGCCGCAACTCGCCGGCTTCGATGATCGACTGGTCGGTGGCGGGTTGCACCCGGTGGCGTTGCAGCACCCGGATGCGCGCCAGCAACTCCTCGATGCCGAACGGCTTGGTGACGTAGTCGTCCGCCCCGAGGTCGAGCGCGGCAACCTTGGCCCCTTCGTCGCCGCGGTTCGACAGTATGATGATGGGAACGTCCGATTGCGCGTAGCGAATGCGCTTGATGACCTCGAGGCCATCGACATCCGGCAGGCCAAGATCCAGCACGATCAGGTCGGTGTCGCGGCGACGAACGGCCTCCAGCGCACCCATGCCGCGGTCGGTTTCCGACACGGCGTAGCCATCCGGACCCAGACCGACGCGCAGCATGCGCCGCATCGCCGGCTCGTCATCGACTATCAGAATTCGCGGCAGCGGGGTCGGCACTTTCATGATATCTCAAGCTCGCGGAAGGCCTGTTCGGACGTGACTGGAAGGGTAACAGCAACAACCGTGCCATGGCGGTCGTCCCGGTTGGCTACGTCGATCGTGCCGCGCATCGCCTCGACAAAGCCGCGGCAGATGGCCAGCCCCAGGCCGGTGCCGTTCTGTTGCGCCACATTCGTCGCGCGGTAGAATTTTTCGAACACCCGGTCCAACTCGGCGTTGGGTATGCCCGGGCCTTCATCCAGCACGCGAATCCGCATGGTCTGGTCCTGTGCGCGTGCCGTGATGCGGATCAGCGATCCGGGCGGCGAATATTTCGCGGCGTTTTCGATGACGTTGTAGAGGACCTGCTGCGCCAGCGTCGCGTCGGCTTCGACCCATGGCAGATCCGCCGGCGTGTCGACCGCCAGCCGATGCCCGGCAAGCACCCGCGCTGCCTGGCTCACTGCCGCGCCGAGCACGTCGGACAGCGGGGTGGCGTCGCGGCGCGGTTGCAGCACGCCTGCTTCGATGCGTGTGATATCCAGCAGATTGGCGATGAAGACGTCCAGCCGTTCCGCCTCGGACCGGATGGTACGAACCAGTGCCATCCTCGCTTCGTCGGGCAGCTTCAGCCATTGCCGATCCAACCCGCTGGCGGAACCGACAATGGATGCCAGTGGATTGCGCAGGTCGTGCGAGATCGAGGCGAGCAGGGCGGAGCGCAGCCGCTCGGTTTCGGCGTGGAGACGGGCATTTTCCAGCCGCTCGCGCAAAGCGAGGCGTTCGATTGCCAGCGCGGTCTGTTCCACCAGGGCACCGAGCAACGGGTCGACGTCGCGATCGGCCGGGCCGCGCGGCACCTGGATGCCAACAATGCCGAGCAATTCGCCGGATCTTTGCAGCGGATGGCATTGCCATGTGGCGTGGACGAATCGGTCACGGGCGGCACCCGAGGGGGCTGTGGCCCACCAGGTATCGATTGCCCGCAGGCACGCAGCATCCAGGCCCGTGTCTACCGGGTAGCGCGCCTCGACGGTCATCTCGCCGGCCTTCGGCAAGAGCAGTACCACGGGCCGGTGCAGCAGCGTCGACATCTGCTGTGTCGCGGTGACCAGGACTTGCTGCAATGTCACGCCGGCGGAAACCCGGCGGTTGAATGCGGCCAATTTCTCGGCGGTCAGCGCTCGCTGGTCCGCCGCGACCGCGTAGCGTCGGACGCGGGCTGCCAGGGTGCTGACAATCAGCGCGGTCATGGCAAAAAAGCCCAGGTTGACCAGGTCCTCGGTGGAGGAAATCGACAGCGAATAGATCGGCGGAATAAAGAAGAAGTCGTAGATCAGCACGCTGATCAGGCTGGCGAACAACGAGGGCCACAGGCCGTAGGTGACGGCGGTGATCAGGACGGCCACCAGGAAGACGCGGGAGAGACCGGATTGGTCCAGCAGAAGATTGATCGGCAGGGCTACCAAGAACGCGGCGAGGGCGATGCATAGCGTGCCCACCATCGGATGCGGACGGGCCCAGCGGCGTGGCCAGGCTATGCCGCGCAGCGTCACGCCAAGCCTCCGGGCGCGACGGGCGATGCATGCGGTGCTGCCGCGATGCCAGCGGCCTGGGGTCGGTTTGCTGTCCGCATAGCATAGATTAATAACGTCCGAGCGTGACATCCGATAGTTCTGCCTAATTGATGGTCACCCGCAGCCTCATGCAAAAGAAACTATCAGATTCTAGATATCGGTTCGATGCCTAAAGGCGGCAGGGCCATAGGAATTTTATATAACATGGCGAATTTCTTCAATGTTTTTGCGCTGGTGTGGCTCACCAGGCCACTGGCCGAGGCGGTCCCATACGTATCCCGTGTGTTTCATATAAAAACCATCACGCATTACGATGTGTTGTATATAAATAACATATATACGCACTCGTCCCCCTCGCGTTCCAGCTCAGCCTCGGGCCGGACGCAGCGTCACGCCCCCAGGCGCACGCGGGCAGCGAGCGCCGTCGCGTCCAACTGATACAGGGCGTCGAGCAACTCCAGTTGCAGGCTGCCGGGACCGCGGGCGCGCGCTGCCGCCAGTTCGCCCGCTACGGCAATGATGGCGAGGCCATACACGGTGGCAGCGAGACGGTCGGGCTCGACGGCGAGGCAGGCGCCGATGATGGCCGTCGCCGTGCAGCCCATGCCGGTGACGCGGGCCATGAGCGGGTCACCGTTATGGATGCTGATCAGCCGTGTGCCGTCGGTCACGTGGTCCACCGCACCGGTGACGGCGACCGCTGCTCCGGTCGCACGCGCCAGCCGTTGCGCGGCGGCCAGGGCGGCTTCCGAGGCGGCGCTGGAATCCACGCCGTGCGCCATCCCATCCGCGCGGCCCTCCAGGCTGATTATTTCGGAGGCGTTGCCGCGGATCGCGGTCGGCGCCTCGGGCAGCAGGTCGCGCGCGAGCCATGACCGGTAGCGCAGGACGCCGACGGCAACCGGATCGAGCACCCACGGCTTGCCGGATTGGCGCGCGGCGGCGACCGCCAGCCTGATGGCGGCGGCACGATCCGCCGACATCGTGCCGAGATTGACCACCAGGGCATCGCTTTTTACGACGAACTCCGCCACCTCGTCGGTGCCCTCGACCATGGCCGGCGACGCACCCAGGGCGAGCAAGGCGTTCGCGGTCGTGTTGGTGACCACGAGGTTGGTGATGTTGTGCACCAGCGGGCGGCGCCGGCGGATTGCGGCCAGGCAACGACCGACCGCCGCGGCATCGATCATCATGTGGCGACCTCCATCGTAATACACCTCTCCCGCTTCGCGGGCGAGGTCGAGACGCGAAGCGGCGAGGGTGATGCGTGCGCCCCGCGGCACCCTCACCCTCGGTGCTCACGCACCTCGACCTCTCCCGCTTCGCGGGCGAGGTGTCGCCGCTGGCGAAGCGCGTGACCTTTCGCACCGCCCGGTTGCCGCATGGCGGCGAAAGTTCCGCGTGTCAGCCTGGATCCTCGGCGGTAAAGAACTTCTGGCCTGCCGCGAAATGGTTCGGCTGCATGAACACGCCCAGCAGCAGCGCGCCGTTCGGGGCCACCGCCTCGTGCGTGTTCCCGGCCGGGCGCCAGACGAAGTTGCCCGCGGTGCACTCGCCTTCGGCATCCGCCAGGCTGCCCTCCAGCACATAGGTCAACTCGACGCCGGTATGCTCGTGCAGCGGCACCACCGCGCCCGGGGCAAGTTTGAACAGCAGCGTCGCCATGCCGGTCGCCGGATCGGAATATAGAATCTTGTGCTGGATGCCGGGGAACTTCGAGGTCTCCCATGGCGCATTCACCACGTCCACATAGGTCGATGGCGGCGAGGGTGCGTCCGCCAGCAGACGCTTCATGGCGATGGACGTCATTCCTTCCGGCATGATGGGCTCCCTTGCGCGGTGGCCTGGTGTCGCATCGCGCCCTCTCGGGCCGGCGCTGTCAAGCCGCCACGCCCGCTGTCCCGCCGGCACGCGGGCCATGCCGATTCGTTCGGCAAACCTTGATCTGGGTCAATGACTATCCGCAAAGGGAGCGCTACCAAGGCAACAAAGCGTCGGCGAGGAACGCAGCCATGGAAGACACCGCGCGAGAGGCCGGGATCGCTCAGGCGGTCGAGGCCTACCGGGAAGGTTTGCTCACCGCCAACAAGGCACAACTTGAAGCGTTGTGCATGGACCAGCTCACCTACGGCCACTCGTCCGGGTTGCTCCAGACGAAGGCGGAATTCATCGCCGACGCGACCAGCGGCAAGACCACCTGGACGTCGATCCGCTTCGAGGGTGCGACCAACCGCGTGGTCGGCGACACCGCGATCTCGCGCTGCATCTTCGTCGGCGAGAACGCGAGCGCGGGCAAGACCAACGCGTTGCGGTTCGCCATGGTGATGGTCTGGCACAAGCAGGACGGCGAGTGGAAGCTGCTGGTACGGCAAGGGTACAAGGTCTGAGCGCCGGCTTCCCGCCCCGCTTGACCCAGATCAATGCAATAGCCCACCGATCGGATCACACCGACACCATCCGGACGCAGGGCCTGCCCCCCGTCCGCCATTTCGTGCCGCCCTGACGCCAAGGAGGCCGTCGTGAACATCAAGCGTAGCATCGAAAAGATCCCCGGCGGCATGATGATCGTGCCGCTGTTCCTCGGGGCGTGCCTGAACACGTTCGCCCCCAACACCGGCAAGTTCTTCGGCTCATTCACCAACGGGATGATCACCGGCACCCTGCCGATCCTGGCCGTGTGGTTCTTCTGCATGGGCGCCAGCATCAGCCTGAAGGCGGCCCCGATCGTGCTGCGCAAGAGCGGCGTGCTGGTGTCGGTGAAGGTCTGCACCGCCGCTGTGGTCGCCATGCTCGCCGCCCACTTCATTCCCTCGGGTAGCATCGACAGCGGCTTCTTCGCCGGGCTTTCGGTGCTGGCCATCATGGCGTCGATGAACGACACCAACGGCGGCCTCTACATGGCGCTGATGCAGCAGTTTGGCAGCAAGGAGGAAGCCGGCGCCTTTTGCCTGATGTCGCTGGAATCCGGCCCGTTCATGACCATGGTCACGCTGGGCCTCACCGGGTTGGCGGCCTTCCCGTGGCAGAGCCTGGTCGGCGCCCTGCTGCCGTTCGTGATCGGCTTCGCGCTGGGCAACCTCGACAAGGACCTGCGCGCGTTCTTCAGCCAGGGCGTCAACGTGATGGTGCCGTTCTTCGCCTTCGCGCTGGGCAATGGCCTCAACTTCACGGTTATCCTGAACACCGGCGTGCTGGGCATCCTGCTGGGCCTGTCGGTCATCCTGATCACCGGCACCATGCTGGTGCTGGCCGACATCCTGCTTGGGAAGGGCAACGGCACAGCCGGCGTCGCGGCCGGTTCGACCGCCGGCGCCGCCGTCACCGTGCCGGCCGTGATTGCGTCGCTCGCGCCGCAATACGTCCCGGTCGCGCCATCGGCGACGGCCCTGATCGCCACCTCGGTTGTCGTCACCGCGTTGCTCACGCCGTTCCTGACCGCTTGGTGGGCATCGAGCTTCGGCATCAACTCCAAACGCTACCAACGCCGCGTTGCGGCGACCGCCGCCGCGGAACCAGTGCATGGAGGCGTCTGATGGACACCCGCCAGGCCATTCATCCCGCGCATGCCCGCACGCTCGATACGGAGGGCCTGCGCCGCGAGTTCCTCATCCCGGAGGTGTTCCGGCCGGGCGAGCTGACCATGACCTACAGCCAGATCGACCGGATCGTGGTAGGCGGCATCATGCCGCTCGCCTGCCCAATCGGGCTGCCTGAAGGGATCGGCAAGACCTACGGCGTGGACTACTTCCTGCAACGCCGGGAGATGGGGATCATCAATATCGGCGGTCCCGCGCGCATCGGCATCGACGGCGTGACGACCCCGCTCGGTTCGCAGGAAGCGCTGTATATCGGCATGGGCGCGCGCGATCTGGTGTTCAGCAGCACCGACCCGGCCCGTCCGGCGAAGCTGTACTACAACTCGGCGCCGGCCCATCGTGGGCTGCCCATCCGCCGGCTGACGCTCGCGGATTCCCAGTCGGTCAAGCTCGGCGACGTGAGCACGGGCAACGTCCGCACCATCCACAAGTTCCTCATTCCCGAGGTGGTGGAGACCTGCCAGCTCTGCATGGGCATGACGCAGCTTGAGGAAGGCAGCCTGTGGAACACCATGCCGTGCCACACGCATGCGCGCCGTATGGAGGTGTATCTCTATTTCAACCTCGATCCCGCCGCGACGGTGATCCACCTGATGGGCGAGCCGCAGGAGACCCGGCACATCATCGTGCATAACGAGCAAGCGGTGATTTCGCCGAGCTGGTCGATCCATTCCGGGGTCGGCACGCGGGCCTACACGTTCATCTGGGGCATGGTCGGCGAGAACCAGACGTTCGACGACATGGACGAAGTCGCGATCGCCGATCTGCGCTGAACGGCAGGGAGCAAGGACATGTTCGACCTGAGCGGCAGGGTTGCCATCGTGACCGGCTGCGACACCGGACTCGGCCAGGGCATGGCGCTGGCCCTGGCGCAGGCCGGGTGCGACATCGTCGGCGTCAACATCGTGCCGCCCAGCGAGACGGCGGCGGAACTGCATCGCATGGGGCGGCGGTTCCACGACATCGCCGCCGATCTGGGCACGGCCGCCGCCGAAGACGTGGTGGCGCAGGCGACCGCGGCGTTCGGGCGCATCGACATCCTGGTGAACAACGCCGGCATCATCCGCCGCGCCGATGCGCTGGAGTTCACCGAGAAGGACTGGGACGACGTGATCGCGGTGAACCTGAAGGCGGTGTTCTTCCTGGCGCAGGCGGCGGCGCGGCAGTTCATCCGGCAGAAGACGGCGGGGCGCATCGTCAACGTCGCCTCGCTGCTGTCGTTCCAGGGGGGCATCCGCGTGCCCTCCTACACCGCGTCCAAGAGCGGCGTGGCCGGGCTGACGCGATTGCTCGCCAACGAGTGGGCGAAATACGGCATCACGGTGAATGCGATCGCGCCGGGCTACATGGCGACCAACAATACCGCCCCGCTGCGCGCCGACCCGGCCCGCAGTGCCGAGATTCTCGCCCGCATTCCGCTGGGCCGCTGGGGTCTGCCGGCGGATCTTGCGGGGCCGGTGGTGTTCCTGGCGTCGGACGCCTCGGCTTACGTGACAGGGCACGTGCTGGCGGTGGACGGCGGCTGGCTCGCGCGCTGAGGCGGTGGCTTGCTGGCATGGTGAGAGAGTGCCGGACAGGACGGCGCGCAGGTGGCCGGATCGGGCGCTGAGCGGGCGAGCGGGTCGCCCGGGCGGCGTGCCGGCTGCATCGCGCTTCCAGTCCGGGTGACAGCGCTCCCATGCTCGGCAGAACGCGTCGGGGGTCCGTTTGGATGGGCGCAAAGGGTCGGATGCGGCGGTTCATGCCAGTGGACACTGCTGCCGCCGCTTTGGGTGGAGGCTGTGTAAAAACTCAACGCTGCGATTGGACCGCAGAATATTCTTCCGTCGTTGCCTTCTGTCGCGCAGGACTCTTCCGTTTTAATGGTTCCCTTGGGCGAACGCAGCAAATTA
>Ga0181521_10000566_pt1 | contig 45655 bp, 43 predicted proteins | sample PEATcosm2014_Bin_32_FD_119764 | JGI IMG/M metagenome (GOLD analysis project Ga0181521, IMG submission 119764) | Peatland microbial communities from MTU Mesocosm Facility, Houghton, MI, USA - PEATcosm2014_Bin02_60_metaG | ecosystem: Environmental > Terrestrial > Soil > Wetlands > Peat | place...
CGTAGCTCGCAATCTCTTCGAGCACCCCTGGGGCGATGCCCGACACGATCGCACCCTTTCGGGGGTGGGCCGAGAACTGGTTCAAGAGCTTGAGGTCGGAAAAGCACAGGCCGACGGCCTCGACCTTGGCCACAAGTTGGTGGGCGCCGGGTCGTGGGACGTCCTTTTCGGTGTTGAGCACGAGGCGCCCGGGCCCGACGAGTTGGACACCGTACTCGGTGCGAGGAAGAGCGCCGTCGTCTTGATCTGGTGTCATCGGTTCTGCTTGTCGTTTGTCGTGCTCGTGGCGATCGGGTGGCATTGGACGCTAGTGCAGCATCACTTGGCCACCGGTTACCGGAAGCGCCTGGCCGGTTTCGTACTCCTGATCGATCAGGTAGTAGATGGCCTTCATGACATCGGCCGTCGTGCACCCACGACGCATCGGCACCTTGTCGGTGTAGAAGTTCTTCACGTCGTCGAGTGTCTTTGCGCCGGGGACCTTGCCGGTGTTGAGGTACTGAACGAACAGCCCGGTGTCGGGGTCCGACCACAAGGGTCCGTCTAAGAAATTGCCGGGGCAGACGGAGTTCACCTTGATCCCGTCTGAAACGAGCTCGAGGGCAAAGGACTGAGTGAGGCCAACGCCGCCGAACTTGCTGCCCGCGTAGGCGAAGTTCTTTTCCGATCCGACAAGGCCGGATTTCGAGTTGATCTGGATGATGTCGCTCCAGTATCCCGGACGTACGCGGCGGGGGATCGCCATGATCGGCACTGCCTTTTGCACACAGAGGAAGTAGCCCTTGTAGTTCACCGCGGTGGAAAGGTCGAAGTCGCGCTCGCTTTGAACCTTGACGCTCGCGGCCCTGAGCACACCAGCGTTGGACACGAGCACATCCAAGCCGCCGTAGGTGCGCACGATCTCATGGATCAGCTCTTCGACCGACGCCGGGTCCGAGACGTCGACGTGCAGTCCGATCGCGCGCCCTTCGCCCCATCTACTGGACAATGCCTCGGACTCCTGTGTCGCACCCGCGTCGTTCACGTCTCCCATCGCGACGTGCGCGCCCTCAGCAACGAGGTCTTGTGCGATCTGCAGACCAAAACCTTGCGCCGCGCCAGTGACGAGTGCCACCTTGCCCGCGACGCGCCCGCTTCGAGCGCCAGAGGACGCCACCTCCCGTCGATAGGACTCGACCTCCCATTCCTCGATGAACCGTCGCAGCCGATCGGTGAGGCACTCGATTCCGCCCAGCCCCGCGGCGCCCGCCATGACGTCGATCGCGTCCTTGTAGACCTGGCGCACCGCGTCGGCCTCCGACCACGTGTCGCCAGCCGCGAACAGTCCGAGCCCCTTGACGAGGACGACGTTCGGGAGCGTCTCGTGTTCGCGCCGGTACTCATCGACGGCGCGCACGAGGCGCTCGGTCGGCTCAGCACCGGGTGTGTCCTCAAACCACATCGGATAGGACTTGCAGTAGACGATCTGGTCCGGACAGAGCGGGCCGAAAGCGGTCAGCGCCTCTCCGTCGCTTCCGCCGGCGAGCCGCATGGTCGAAGCTGAGTCGTCAAAGGTGACGACCTTCAGTTCCTCGCGCGCGCCAAGCAACACTCGAAGCGCCGGCGCGATCGCATTGATGAGCTCGCGTGATCGGGTCGCACCTAGCGTGGAGATCTCACCGAAGGGCTCTGATGACCGCGTCGGTGCGAGCACGCGCTCGAGCTCTTTGAACAGCCAGTCGGTGCGGTCCCGGATCTCGTCAGGGGTTTCTCCGCTGACCACGAGGCCATGGTTTCCCATGACGATCGCGAGCGGGCCCTCCCGGCCCGTTCTCGCCTTGTAGTCGCGAAGGGCCTGCTCGAGCGTCTTGGCAAGCAGGAACCCAGGGTCGACGGGGCCGATCCAAAGGACCTTGTCTTCGAGTTCACGCTCGAGGATCGCACCGCCGTCGCGCGCGCAGCCAAAGGAGTTGACGAGCGTTGGGTGCGTGTGAACGACGAAGCGGCCAGGAATCAGGTGGTGCAGCACCGCCTCGACCGATGGACGCTGGCTCTTTTGTGGCTCGACGCGCGCCGCGAGCACCGCCTTTTTGAACTGCTCCTCTCGTTGCTTGGGCTCGGCGCTGGGCGTGCTCTCGAGCAGGGACTGCAGCGCTCCTCGGTCGAGCTCGACGATCCCCTCTGGTCCGATCGTCGCGAGCGCGTAGCCGCTCGCCTTGACGAAAAGGTGGCCCTCGAGCTTCACCGAGGTGTTGCCGCCGCCGGCGAGAACGAACTCCGGCTTGGAGCCGTAGTAGTGGGACAATGCGAGCAGGTGCTCGAGCGGGCTCGCCGAGGCGTCGAAGGACGGCCATGACGGCGTATGCGTTGTCATGGTTGTCGTGCCTCTACGGATCGCTTGGTGTTCGTCGGTGCCACGTTGGCGCCCCTGTCTTCGTTTGCTCGGCGGAATGCGTCGATGACCATCGAGCCGAGATGTGAGAGCTCGCCGATGCGCTCTTCTTGTGTTGTGAAACCCGAATGCAAGTTACCCCGCGCGTCGACGTAGCCCGTTTGGCCGCGCGCAGATAAGTACTGGTGTGCTGCCACGACGCACGCACCTTCCCAGAACAGCTGAGCGACGCGTATTGAAACCGGCACGTGGCCCTTGCACTCAGGCGTCATAGGCACCATTTCGAGTGTGTTGTGCTCGGTGCCGCCCACAATGATGATTCCTTTGTCGCGAAGTGCGTTCGCGTAGCGGTCCACGGTGCTCGGGTCGTTACGGCTCGGGATGAGCTCGGCACACCAGATCCCTCGAGCGATGAGCGCGTCCACGAGACCGTCGACCGAGTTCTCGAACGCGCACACCGGTGAGGCTCCATCCGCGAGGATCGGATAACACGGGATGCCGCCGAGTCCGAGCACGAGCGCGTGCGCGTCGTCGGTGTCGATGACGGAGTCCTCGACGTACGCTGGCTTTCCCGCTTTCATTAGATGCGAACGGATCTGGTTCTGCACAGCCACCGGGTCGTTCGGCGTCGTGCACTTCCCGCCGAGCACCGTCTGCAGCATTCCGGCTCGTTCTTTCCGGGGGAAGCTCGCGAACAGCGCCTCCTGGAAGGCCTGGGCGACGTGGCGCTCCTGCAGGTAGACCGTTGTGAGCGGGACCGCGTAGCGACGCGCCAGCATCGATTGGACTGATGCAGCAGTGATATCCGTAGATATGCCTCTGCTCTTAAAGATCGCGGCCGTTGCCTCGGTCAGCGCGGACATTCGGGCGCTATCTGCGTCGCGGATTCGCTCCATGAGCGACTTCGCCTCGATGCCCATCGGAGCAAAGTGCGAAATGCCCTTGCCGCACACGTACATGCGTCCTGGGTTGTCGGGATCGTTGACCTTGATGCCGGCTTTCTTCAGCTCTTCTTCGAGGCTGATGATCTCCACGCCGAAGAGAGGGAAGATGCCTTGTGTGCGCGCGCAGTGCGCGAAGCGTGCGTAGATCGAAAAGTCGTAGTAGTTGTTCGCGCCGAGAACGGCGAGCCCAGCTTCACTGGCCCGCTCGACCGCTTGTTCGACGGTCTCGAACGCCGAGAAGTTTGGCGGCACGTGAACATGCGCGTTGACCTTCGGGGAGCGCTCGGCATCGTCCTTAAGAGTCCGATCGCTTCGAAGCGCGTCCATGGCGAAGCCGCGTCGGTGTGTGTGGACCCCGAAGGAAAGTTCGGGAAGTGAGCGCAGCGGCGCGAGGGGATCGGGGAAGTCTGCGTCGGTCCCCTTGTCACCCCTTTGAATCGGTAAAGATCCCATTCCCAATGTGCGGTTCTTCCCAAGAGGCTGCTCGGGCGGCTCGAACGACGAGACGGTACGAGAGCCCTCCCGAGCGCAGCTTGATCGCACTACCGGCCCAAACACGTCTCTAACGTATCACTCGACATATCGCCTTGATATGTCGAGGTGATACAGTGGCGCCCGTGATCGAGCTGGCGATCCTCGGGCTCTTGAAGGAGCAACCGATGCACGGCTATGACCTGCGCAAGAGGCTGCGCGGGGATTTCGGCCTGCTCGCGAGTCTCTCCTTCGGCTCGCTGTATCCGGCTCTCGCGCGCCTCGGGGCCGAAGGAGCAGTCCATGAGCTCGCGTCCGATTCGCCTTCAACGGACGCGCCGGCGAGAAGCGCGTTCCTTTCTCCTGGGTCCCTTGCGTGCGAGCGGGCCGCGTTCAAGGCCTGTCTCGCATCGCGGCGCGGCGCTTCGAGCAAGTCGAACACAGGCACGCGGGGCCGGCGCGTCTATGAGCTCACCTCTCGCGGTGACGCGCTCTTGCACCACTTGATCGCAACCGAAGTGCCCGAGTCCGAAGGTGAGCGTGGCTTCGCGTTGCGCTTGGCCTTTGCGGGCTACCTAGAACCAAAGGAGCGTCTCTCGTTGTTGCAGCGGCGCCGTTCCCAGCTGCTCGCCACGCGGGAAGGCTCACGCCGTGCGGGGGATCGGCCTGTCCGGCCGCTCGACCGCTACCAGCGCTCCGTCGTCGATCATGCCAAGGAAGCGACCGAGCACGATCTGAGTTGGATCGATGCGCTCATCGCCACCGAGGAAGCGACCGAGATCTCCTCATCTTTTTTCGAAGCCTCACATCGCAGTGCCCACATCGCCAAAAACCCGTCTGTCATTGCGAACGCGTCGGTAGCCCACGCGCATCCCGCGTTCAAGAAGACAGCCCTCGAAAGGAGCAAGCTATGAGTAGCACGGCCCGCAGCATCAAGGTCGCCATCGCGGGAGTCGGCAACTGTGCCAGCTCCCTCTTGCAAGGAGTCGAGTACTACCGCGACGCCGATCCGAGCGACCACGTGCCGGGTCTCATGCACGTCTCACTCGGTGGCTATCACGTCCATGACACGCAGTTCGTGGCGGCCTTCGACGTTGACGCGGCGAAAGTGGGCGTTGACATGTCGAAGGCGATCTTTTCCTCCATGAACAACACGCTCCGGTTCTGCGATGTCCCGGCTCTCGGTGTCACCGTTCAGCGCGGGCCGACGCTCGATGGTCTTGGCATCTACTACCGAAAGGAAGTGGAAGAGTCGCCGGCCCCGCCCGTCGACGTCGTTGAGGTGTTGCGCAAGAGCGGCGCCGAGGTACTCATTGCCTACCTGCCGGTGGGCTCCGAGCAGGCACAAAAGCACTACGCCGCGGCCGCGCTCGAGGCAGGTGTCGCGTTCGTCAACGCCATCCCGGTCTTCATCGCGAGCGATCCTGAGTGGGCGGACCGTTTCACCGCCGCGGGCATCCCGATCATCGGTGACGACATCAAGAGCCAGGTCGGCTCCACGATCATCCACCGGGTCCTCACTCGGCTGTTCGAAGACCGAGGCATGATTCTCGATCGCACGTACCAGCTGAACGTGGCCGGCAACATGGACTTCGAGAACATGTTGGAGCGTGACCGGCTCGTGTCGAAGAAGATCTCGAAGACCCGTGCGGTCACGAGTCAGATGGACCGAGCGATCTCGCCGGACAACGTGCACATCGGTCCGTCGGACTACGTCCCTTGGCTCGAGGATCGCAAGTGGGCTTACATCCGCATGGAAGGCCGTAACTTCGGTGACGCGCCTTTGAACGTGGAGGTGAAGCTCGAGGTTCACGACTCGCCGAACTCGGCCGGCGTCATCATCGACGCGCTGCGCTGCGCGAAGATCGGCCTCGACCGTGGCCTCGGCGGCCCGCTCATCGGCCCGTCGTCGTATTTCATGAAGTCCCCTCCGGTTCAGTTCCATGACGACGAGGCCTATCGGATGGTCGAGGCCTTCGCGGCCAACTCCTAGGGCTCATTTCGCTAGGCGGTTCTCAAAAGGCCGCCTTTAGCTGAGGTCGCGGCGGCGAAAGAACCCGTCAGTCCTCTTCGTGCGACAAGGCACCGCTTCTTGTTCGGAGTGACCCAAGCGTGGGCTCAAAGAAGCCCGCATGAGTTCGCGGACGAGATCTGGGCGATCAGCTTCCAGAGGGCCGCGTGCTCGAGGCCCGGACGATGAGCTGGGGCTCGAAGCGGACCTCGCGGTGTTCATGGGGAGAGCCGAGGGTCTCTTCTAACAAGAGCTCGGCGGCGGCCGCTCCGAGCTCGTACTTCGGTTGGCGCACCGAGGTGAGCGCGGGAGAGAGCATCGAGGCGAACTCGATGTCGTCGTATCCGACGACGGCGATGTCGTCGGGGACGGCGATTCCGGCGTGGGCTAGTCCGCGCAGCACTCCGAGTGCCAAGAGATCGTTCGCGCACATGACGGCGGTCGGCCGGGTCGGCGCGGCGAGGAACTGCGCGACCGCGCCTTCGCCGTTTTCCTCCGTCAAGGCGGGTACGGCGATCTCGTTCAGTGTTGCGCTGGCGCGCCGGCGCTCCTTGCGCACCGCACGAAGCGCACCTTCTTGGCGATCAGCGCACTGCTCGATGGTGATGGGCCCGTTGACGAACGCGATCGTCTCGTGGCCGAGCTGGAGCAAATGGCTCGCCGCCAGCTCTCCGCCTAACACGTCGTCGACGGTGACCGAGCACAGCCCGTACTCGCTTCCCTCGCGGTCGAGAAGGACGGTCGGGATGCCGTGTGCCGCAAGGAGCGCGATGCTGGTCAAGTCACGCGCGACGGGCGTGATGAGCAGGCCGTCGACGCGGTGTTCCTCGAGGACGTGGACGTAGCGCTGCTCGCGTTCTGCGGACTCGTCGCTCGAGCAGAGCATGAGGACGTAGCCCTGTTCTCGTAGCACGTGCTCTGCTCCGCGCACCATCTCGGTGAAGAACGGATTAGCGATGTCGAGCACGACGACGCCGATCGTTCGGCTCTTTCCCACGCGCAGCTGATGGGCTGCTTCGCTACGCACGAAGTCCGTCCGTTTGATCGCGTCCAAGACCCGCTCGCGCGTGGCCGATGCCACGATGTCGGGATTGTTGAGGACATTGGAGACCGTGCCGACGGAGACACCCGCCAGGCGGGCGACATCGTGGATCGTGACGCGGCGGGTGGCCGAGGATGCCGTACCCGCGTGCTTTCCCCGCGGTCCCCTCGACATCGGGGCTTTCGCGCTGTTCAAGAGTTCACGCGCGGTGTTTTCGCGCACCGCGCAGCGTGTCGAGTGCACAAGCAATCTGAAGTTGCGCACAAGGCTTCTTGACAGCCCACATTGACAATCCTACTGTGGCCGTATCGAAATTTGAACGGTTCATTTCTCGCTCGAGGTCGATGCCCCAGAGCGAGACCGGCATCACGAAGTTCAAAGGGACGGCAGTCGCGTGTCGCCCCAGCGGGGGTCGCGACATGGCATCGGAGCTCACATCCGAGAGCAATTCCCAAGGCGGTCCGGTCGTGGCCGATGAATCGAAACCCAAGCGCACCGAACCGGCGCTCAAGGTCGAGCACGTAAGGAAGTACTTCGGCGCGGTGCACGCCCTCGAGGACGCGTCTCTCGAGCTGTTCGCGGGCGAGGCGCACGGCCTCGTCGGCGAGAACGGAGCCGGCAAGTCGACCCTCGTGCGAATCCTCGCCGGCGTGTTCCCGCCCGAAAGCGGAACGCTTTTCGTGAACGGCCGAGAGACGGTCCTCAACGGCCCGGCGGACGCTCGTGATGCCGGGATCGCGGTCATCTACCAGGAGCCGACGCTCTTTCCGGATCTCACCGTGGCAGAGAACATGTTCATGGGGCGCCAGCCCTTGCTCAGCGGTCGCCGGATCGACCGACGTGCCGTCGACCGTGAAGCCTCGAAAATTTTCGAACGCCTCGGCGTGCGACTCGACCCGCACCGGATCGCGCGCGGGCTGTCGATCGCCGACCAGCAGATCGTCGAGATCGGCAAGGCGTTCACGCTCGACGCGAAGGTGATCGTCATGGACGAACCGACGGCCGCGCTCTCTGCGGTCGAGGTGGACCGGCTCTTCACCGTCGTAAGGACACTCTGTAGCGAAGGCGCGGCGGTGCTGTTCATCTCCCACCGGCTCGAGGACGTGTTCGTCCTCTGCGAGGAAGTCACGGTGTTTCGAGACGGTCGGCAGGTTCTCACGAGTCCAACAGCTGGCCTTACCGGCGACGACCTCGTCCGGGCGATGGTCGGACGCGAAGTGGAGGACCGGTCTACAAGCACCGGTACAAAGCGGGGAGACGTCGTCCTTGAGGTCCGACACCTGAGTCGAGAGGGCGTGTTCATGGATGTCTCCTTCGACGTCCACGCCGGGGAGATCGTCGCACTCTCGGGTCTTGTCGGAGCCGGGAGAAGTGAGGTGGCGTGCGCGATCTTCGGGATCGACCGCTACGACGCCGGAACCGTCACGATGTCTGGATCGCGCCTGCGGAAGGGCTCGCCGACTGCTGCCATGGACGTTGGCATCGGGCTCATACCCGAGGACCGTCGCCTGCAGGGTCTTGTCATGGAGATGTCGGTCGAGCGGAACATCGCTCTTGCCTCGCTCGCACGACTGCGCACGGCAGGCGTGATCAGGACCCGACGCGAACGCAGCTTCGCACGTGACTGGGCGTTGCAGTTGCGCGTCAGATACGGCCGCCTCTCTGATTCCGTCTCGACGCTCTCGGGTGGCAACCAGCAAAAGGCGGTGCTCGCCAAGTGGCTTGCGCGCCAACCGAAGCTCCTCATCGTCGACGAGCCGACGCGCGGCATCGACGTCGCCACCAAAGCGGAGGTGCACCGGCTGATGTTTGAGCTGGCCGCGAACGGCGTCGCAATCTTGATGATCTCCTCAGAGCTCCTCGAGGTCCTGCACGTTGCCGACCGCATCCTCGTCATGCGCGAGGGGCGGATCGTGTCCGAAGTCGCCCATGCCGATGCAACGGAAGAGCGGATTGTCGGTGCGGCGACCGGTCAGATGGAAGTGCAAGCGTCATGACGGCCGCGATGGAACCGGTCGCTAATACCCCGCTCGAGCAACCGTCTGCTGGTGGGTTCCAGCTCGCCGACATGGTCTTCCGACTGCGCGAGTACGGCATCATCGCGGTGCTCGCGATTCTGTTCGCCATCACCGCAGGCATCCAACCGCGCTTTGTCGCCGGCGGCAACATCACCTTCATCCTCTTCGACACGACCATCTACGCCCTGCTCGCGCTCGGCGAAACGCTCGTCGTCGTCACCCGGAACGTCGATCTTTCCGTCGGGTCCATCCTCGGGATGTCCGCGTACCTGTCGGCGAACCTGTTCAGCGAGTACCACGGGATCCCGGTCATCGTGGTGTTCCTCGCCGGGATCGGAATCGGGCTCGGCTGGGGGATCGTGAACGGGGCGATCACCACCCTCGGGCACGTCCCGGGTCTTGTCGTCACCCTTGCCACGCTCTACATCATCCGCGGTCTCGACGAGCTCATCGTCGGCGGCAACGAGGTGGTCGCGCAGTCGCTGCCCACGTCGTTCGTCGACATCGGTAAGTCGACGGTGTTCCACGTTCCCTACCTCGCGATCGGGATCGCGATCGTCATCGCCGCTGGCGCCTACTACCTACGCACGTTCCGATCGGGCCGAGAGTTCTACGCGATCGGCTCGAACCCCGATGCGGCACGGCTGGCGGGCATCCCGATCGGCAAGCGCGTCTTCACCGCGTTCGCCGTGAGCGGGGCGATCGCCGGTCTCGCCGGCGTCTTGTGGGCGTCCATTTACGAGACGATCGACTCGACGGCGGGGACCGGCTATGAGCTCACCGTCATCGCGTCGGTCGTCGTCGGGGGCGTCGCGATCTTCGGCGGCAGCGGCAGCGTGATCGGCGCTGCGCTCGGGGCTCTGCTCCTCGAGTCGATCAACGTCGCGCTCTACGTGCTCGGCATCTCATCGATTTGGACCGAGGCAATCGCCGGCCTCTTGCTCATCGTCGCGATCTCGCTCGACCGTGCGATTCTCGTCCGGCTGACCGTCGCCTTGAGGCGAATGGGTGCGCGCCGTGCAGCGTGAACCTGAGATCACGCCGGCTGGCGGTACCACCTGGGAGGCTGGCGGGGGCGCGCAGCCCGCGACCGAGGGCGTCGTTGTGCCTGGCAGCGAGACGCGCTCTTGGAAACGCAGCGTCGTTCGTTGGGAGTCCGGGCTCGCCATTGTGCTTGTGGGCGTCATCCTCCTTGGCTGGGGCGTCTCGCCGCAGTTCCTCACGAGCGCCAACATCTTCAACATCTGCTTGTTGAACGGCGAGATCGCGCTCATGGCGCTCCCCTTGACGCTCATCATCGTCACGGGCGAGATCGACCTCTCCATCGCGTCGACACTCGGCCTGTCAAGCGCAATGTGTGGCTACCTGTGGGAGCACGGGTGGCCGATGCCGGGCATCATCGTGACCTGTCTTGCTATCGGCGTCGTGACCGGCTCGTTCAACGGGCTGCTCGTGACCCGCGCCGGCCTGCCGTCGCTCGCGGTGACGATCGGCACCCTCGCGCTCTACCGGGGCATCGCGCTCATCATCCTCGGCCCCACCGTCATCTCGAACTTCCCCGCCTTTTACACACAAATCGGGGTGAACTCCATTCCCCACACCCCACTGTCGTTCTCGGCCGTCATCTTCATCGTGCTCGCGATCGTCTTCACCATCGTGTTGCAGGCAACGCCGCTTGGCCGGTCGATCTTCGCCATGGGCGCGAACAAGGATGCCGCGATTTATGCAGGGATCCGGGTCAAGCGGATCAAGACCGGGTTGTTCATCCTCTCTGGGGTGACTTGTTCGCTCGCCGGGGTCCTTTGGACGTTCCGCCTCGCCACGTCCGAGTACGACAACGCGATTGGCTTGGAGCTCTCCGTCGTCGCGATCGTGGTGCTCGGAGGCGTTTCGATCTACGGCGGAAAGGGATCGCTCGTCGGGGTGCTGCTCGCTATACTCGTCTTCTCTGGGCTCGAGAGCGCACTGTTCTTGACGAACTTCCCAGAAGAAGCGGAAGGGGTAGTAACTGGGGGACTGCTCCTCGTAAGTGTCCTTGTCCCGAACGCCTCGCTCCTGTCCGTTCGCTTGCGGGAAACCCGAAAACGCCATCGATTGTCCAGCCGTCCTTAAGGGGGAAGGGGGGTTCCACTCAGGTTGTTTTTGTCAGCGAAATACGTGAACCATGACTTGAAAGGATTCAATATATGAGAATGTCTTCATTCAAAAGACGAGCGGCCATCAGCGTGATGGCCGTCTCACTCGGCGTCGGGCTCCTTGGCCTGTCGGCGGGTGTGTCGTCCGCTAGCGGACCGGCACTGGCGAAGGGCCTCAAGGTCTTCGTCATCCCGAAGAACCTCGGGAACCCGTACTTCACCACCTCCGACAGCGTGAAGTCCGGCGGAGCGCTCGCCGCGCTGAAGAAGCTCCGTGAGAAGGGTGTCGAGACGAGTGGCACCGCCGCGACACCGGCATCCCAGATTCCGGCCATCGACGCGGCGATCTCGAAGGGCGCGAACGCCCTCATCGTCTCGGCGACCGACCCGACCGCGCTCTGCCCGACACTGGCGAAGGCCATGAAGGAGCACATCGTGGTCGTCACGTACGACTCCGACGCTCCGACGTGCCGGAACCTGTGGATCGAGCAGGCGACTTCCCAGTCGATTGGCGCGAGCGAGGTCGACCTCCTCGCGAAGGAGATCAATGACACCGGGCAGATCGCGATCGTCAGCGCAGCTGCGGACGCGACCAACCAAAATGCCTGGATCGGGTACATGAAGACGGAACTTGCGAAGTACCCGAACATGTCGCTTGTCGCGACGGTCTACGGGAATGACGACCCGACGACGTCGACCCAGGTCACTGAGGGTCTTCTGTCGGAGTACCCGAACCTGAAGGGCATCATCTCGCCCACGACGGTTGGAATCGCCGCTGCTGCCGCAGTGCTCGACACGGCCGCCTACCGCGGGAAGATCATGTTGACGGGCCTCGGCACGCCGAACTCGATGAAGCAGTACGTGGCTGACGGTACGGTCACGGCGTTCGAGCTCTGGAACCCAGCTCAACTGGGCTACCTCGCTGCTTACGCTGCTGTGAACTTGGCGTCGCACACGATCACCGGCAAGGTCGGTCAGACCTTTACCGCTGGTACGCTCGGCAAGTTCACCGTCGGCCCAGACAAGACGGTGCTCCTTGGCGCTCCGTACGTCTTCGACGCGGCGAATATCGGCAACTTCAACTTCTAGGAAATGGCGAGGAGGGAACGCCGCGTTCCGCGGCGTTCCCTCCTGATGCCAAAGAGCGAACATGGCGCACCGGATTTGCTTCCAGTTACACGTGAGGCCTGATCGGACGGCCGAGTACGCGCGGCGTCACGCTTCGGTATGGCCGGAGATGCGCGAGGCGCTTTCCAACACCGGATGGCACAACTACTCGCTCTTCCTGACGGAGTCGGGGACGGTCATCGGCTACCTCGAGTGCGACGACTTCGAGGAAGCCCGCCGCAAGATGGCGGAGACTGAAGTAAACGAGAGATGGCAATCGGAGATGGCGCCATTCTTCGAAGGCCTCGAGGGAGCGACGGCGGACGCGAAGATGGTGGCATTGCCGGAGATCTTCCACCTCGACTGACCAATTCAAAGGACGTTGCTGGCTACGTGTGTTCCGTGATGAAGGAAGAAGGTACCAAGCGATGAGCAATCTCAACGAAGTTCGCGCCGCACTGCGCCAGCAGAGAATCGAGACGCCCTCCTGGGCGTTCGGCAACTCCGGGACGCGCTTCAAGGTGTTCACCCAAGAAGGGGTGGCCCGCAACGCGTACGAAAAGCTCGATGACGCGGCCCAGGTCCACCATTTCACGGGCGTGACTCCATCTGTGGCGCTCCACATCCCTTGGGACCGCGTCGACGACTACGAAGACCTCGCGAAGCATGCGGCTGGCCTTGGGCTGCAGATCGGCGCCATCAACCCGAACGTCTTCCAAGAGCCCGAGTACCGTCTCGGCAGTGTGTGCAACCCGGACCCAAAGGTACGGAGGAAGGCGACCGACCACCTCCTTGAGTGCGTCGACATCGCGCACGCGACGGGTTCCCCCGCGGTGAGCCTCTGGTTCGCCGACGGGACGAACTACCCCGGCCAAGACAGCATCCGTGCCCGCCAGGACCGGCTCGCGCAGGCGCTCAGAGAAACCTACGACGCACTCGGCGACGGCGTCGGGATGCTGCTCGAGTACAAGCTGTTCGAGCCGAGCTTCTACACGATGGACGTCCCCGACTGGGGCACGTCGCTCGTCCACTGCCTCGCGCTCGGCCCGAAGGCGAAGGTTCTCGTCGACACGGGTCACCACGCCCCGGGGACGAACATCGAGTTCATCGTGGCGGGCCTGCTCCGTGCCGAGAAGCTCGGCGGCTTCCACTTCAACAGCCGTTTCTATGCCGATGATGACCTGATGGTCGGCGCGGCCGATCCGTTCCAGTTGTTCCGGATCATGCACGAGATCGTTGCTTCGAACGCGCATCTTCCAAGTGCCGGCGTGGCGTTCATGTTGGACCAGTGTCACAACCTCGAGCCCAAGATCCCGGCCGAAATCCGCTCGGTGATGAATGTTCAAGAGGCGACCGCGAAGGCCCTCCTCGTCGACCACGAGGCGCTTCGCGCCGCGCAGGCGCGAGGCGACGTGCTCGGTGCCTACGGCGTCCTCATCGATGCGTACAACACCGACGTTCGGCCATTGCTCGCCGAGGTGCGCACCGATGCGGGGCTCGACCCGGATCCGCTCGCGGCCTACGCGCGCTCGGGCTACGCGGCGAAGATCGTGGCCGAGCGGGCGAGCGGGCAATCTGCTGGCTGGGGCGCTTGAGAAAGACGAGAGACCGGTGACGACGTCCCGGCGAGACGCTCGTCGAGCACGACGCCTTTTTGCACGTGGTTGAAAAACGAGGTCAACCTTGGGCACGTCGCGATCACCACGTTCGTTCTCGCGGGCGCTGGGTCCTCGCGCACGACCGTTGTGCGCAACTGCTTCGAGCCCGACGCGTCGGCGCCCTTCCTTCGATGAGCGAGGGCGCCTCGCGCGAAGCACGCCAATGAGCGCGAGGAAGACATGAGCTCGGCGCGCCTTCATGCCGCGATCGATCTCGGGGCCTCGAGCGCCCGGCTCATTGCCGGTCGTCTCGAAGACGGGTGCCTGGTCACCTCGGTGGTCGCTCGTCACCCGAACGTGCCGGTGCAGCTGCCCGACGGTCTCCACTGGGATGTGCTCGGCCTCTTCCAGGCAATCATCGAGGCCCTCGCCGACCTCGCCCGGCACTCGGGCTCGGTTCCGATGTCGGTGGGTATCGACGGCTGGGGCGTCGACTTCGGTCTGCTCGACGCGTCCGGCCACCTGCTCGGAAATCCGTTCCACTATCGCGACCAGCGGACGGCGGGCCGTATCGAGCAATTAGACCGGCTCATCGGACGGGAGAGGATCTACGAGGCGACCGGCATCCAAGAGATGCCGATCAACACCGTCTGTCAGCTCCTCGCGGAACGCGAATCTGCGGCCTATGGAGCAGCAACAGAGCTCTTGATGGTCCCCGATCTGTTCGGCTACCTGCTCACCGGCAAGTCGCGCCTAGAGCGAACGAACGCGTCGACGACCCAGCTCGTCGACGCCCGCACGGGCGAATTCGTCGGGTGGATGCTCGATGCGCTCGGGTTACGCAAAGAGCTCTTCGCGCCGTGGATCGAGCCTGGCGAGGAGCTCGGGAGCGTGCTGGCGGAAGTCGCCCACAGCGTCGGGATGAAGGTGCACCCAGAAGTCGTCGCCGTCGCGTCGCACGACACCGCTTCGGCCGTGCTCGCGGTTCCTGCATCTGGCGACGACTTCGCCTACGTCGTGAGCGGCACCTGGTCACTCGTCGGGCTCGAGCTCGATGCTCCCGTGATCGACGAGGCGAGCCGCAGGGCAAATTTCTCGAACGAGCTCGGCGTCGATGGGACCGTTCGGTTCTTGAAGAACGTGATGGGCCACTGGATGCTTCAAGAGTGCGAGCGGTCCTGGGCACAAGAGGGCCGCACGGTTCGCGTCGTCGATCTGTTGGACGAAGCGTCGCGCTGTCCGCCGTTCCGATCGCTCGTCGACACCGGTGATCCGGCGTTCGCGGATCCGGGCGACATGCCCGAGCGGGTCCGTGCCGCGTGCGTCCGCACGGGCGAGCCCGTTCCCGAAAGCGACGCGGCGCTCGTTCGCTGCCTTTTCGACAGCATGGCGCTCGCCATCTCCGACGCGATAAGTGAGGCTCAGCGGTGCGCGAGACGAGAGGTCCAATCGGTGCACGTCGTTGGGGGAGGCGCGGCGAATGCGTTCCTGCTCTCCCTTGTTGCCGCGACAACCGGTCTCGAGGCCGCGGCGGGCCCGGTAGAGGCCTCCGCGATCGGGAATCTCCTCGTGCAACTTCGAGCGACAGGCCAAATGGGTGGGCGCGCCGAGATGCGCGCGTTGGTGTCGAAGTCCTTCCCGGTCACGAGGTGCGAGCCGGACCCCGCGCTCGTTAACGCGGCCACATCTGCTCGTTTGCGTCTTCAGGAAGTATCGGCGGCGCGCAGAGAGCGCGTGCGCGCGTAACCCGATTCACCTCTTTCAGGGAACGACGAGGACCGGGCGGTGCTCTCTTGTAAGGAGCTGTCGCGGGACACCACCGAGGTGCAGATGCGGGTGGGTCGAGCGTCCCACGACGACGAGATCGGCTGCGCAGGTACCTGCCAGTTCATCGAGCTCGGTGACGACATCGCCGCTTCGGTGGGTGAAGTCGCCGCCGACCCCTGCTTCGGAAAGCTCCTTCGCGACGAGCTGTGCGAGTTCGTTGTAGCTGTCGGGATCGACGAGGGACGGGGGAAGCGGGAAGAATCCGCCGATCGCGGCGGTTGCCGGGACGTGGTCGACGTAGCACGCATGCACGCAGCCGTGCTCGCGCACGGCAAGGCCGACGGCCATCGCGAGAGCACGGTAGCTCTCCTCCGAGCCGTCGATCCCGACGACGATGCTCGTTATCGCCATGACGATGTCCCCCCGGTCGATCTCGGTTCGGCGTCTGCTTCGTGGGCTCGACGCTTCATGGAGAGGAGCCCGCGCCCTTCTCGTCGGGCCACCTGGCCGATGGCTCTGTGGCCGCGGTTGTTCTTTCGCGCGCGCGGCGCCTAGGGCCGTGTCTGTGATCATCTGATTGAACCGCTGCGATGAGCGACGCCCCGACGCGAAGCGGCACGCCCGCGCCATCGGTCTCGGGTGATGCGCCGTCCCTGCTCGGGGTGTCGACCGCCCAAGTGCCGAGGCCGGCCTTTTGGGCAATGGACTCCGCGTCTTCGTGCACGTACTTCTCGCCTCGGAGTGCCGACGCGACCGCCGCAATGAGGCTCATGACGGTCGCAAAGAGGAGGATGATGACGAGCGCATCCTTGAAAGACGGTCCGATGAGGTGGGGGAAGAAGGACCGGCTCGTCAGCGCGGCGGCCTTCGCGGGGCTGAGGCGGCCGAGCACCGCGGGGCCAAGGAGGCTCTTGAGGGGGTTGATGCCCAAGAAGGCGGCGAAGATGTAGCCGAGTGGCGGCACATGGGAGAGCTGAGCGGCCTTCGCGACCGGGATCCCGTGGGCGATGAGTCCTTGGTACATCGCGCTCGGCACCTTGGCATTGAGACCGACGACAAGAAGCGTGAAGAAGAGCCCCATGGAGATCGGCATCCCGACTTGGGCGAAGGTCACCCGCATTCCCGAGGCCGCCCCCCGGTGACGCGCGGGAACCGAGTTCATGATCGACGCGGTGTTCGGCGAGGCGAAGAGGCCCCCCCCGATCCCATTGACGAGCATCACGGCGGCGAAGGGCCAGTAGCTGAAATTGGCCGGGAAGGCGATCATCGCCGCGTACATGGCGCCTGAGAGCAGCATGCCCCCCGTCGCGAACGGACGGGCCCCGTAGCGATCCGACAACTTGCCCGACACCGGCCCGGCCATCACGAAGCCGATCATCCAAGGAATCATGTAGATACCGGCCCAAAGCGGGGTCCTCGCGAAGCTGTAGCCGTGTTGGGGCAGCCAGATGCCCTGGAACCAGATCATCAACATGAACTGGAAACCGCCGCGCCCGACAGAGCCGAGGAACTGCGCCGCGTTCCCAGCCGTGAAGGCCCGGATGCGAAACAGCGACAGGCGGAACATCGGATCGTCCACTTTCAGCTCGACGAAGACGAACACGACGAGCAGCGCGAGACCGCCGAAGATCATCTCCAAGACGAAGGGATCTCCCCAGCCGGTGAGCGAGTTTCCATAGGGCTTGATGCCGTAGGTGACGCCGGTGAGGACCATGATGAGGCCACCGGCGAAAGAGAGGTTCCCGAGCCAGTCGATCTTGGCCTTGATGCGGACTCCGATCTCCTTCAGCTTCATGTACGCCCAGACCGTCCCGAGGAGGCCGACCGGCACGCTCGCGAGGAACACCCAGCGCCAGCCCACCTGCGAGAGCAGCCCGCCGACGAGGATGCCGAGGAAAGAACCGACGATTCCAGCGACCATGTTCATCCCAAGAGCGAGGCCGAGCTGCTCGGAGGGGAACGCGTCGGTGATGATGGCCGCCGAGTTCGCCATGAGCAGGGCCGCGCCGATGGCCTGGAACATGCGCAGGGCGACGAGTTCCATGGCACCGGCCGAGCCTGTGCTCCACACGCACGACAAGAGGATGGCCCCGAGGGTGAACCAGGCGAAGCCGAGGTTGTACATCCTCACCCGGCCGAACATGTCGCCGATGCGTCCGACGGTCACCACGAGGGCGGCCGCCACCAACATGTATCCCATCATGATCCAGAGCAAATAGGGGAAGTTCGCCGGCTGCAGCGGGTTCAGGTGGATGCCTCGGAAGATGACCGGTAGGGCGATGATGAGGCTCGTTGCGTTGAGCGTTGCCAACACCATTCCGATGGTGGTGTTGGAGAGGACGACCCACTTGTATCGGGGTCCCACGACTGGCCGTTCGGACGGGGCGAGCGCGCTCAATGTATCGCCGCCCTCGCCTCGTCGCCTTCCCCGACCGGTGCCGGGATGCTTGGGCGTTCGATCGCGAGCGACTCGAGCACGGCGACGGCGCGCTCGAGCGCCATGCGGTCGGCCTTGTCGAGCGCGCCGAGACGTTCAGAGAGCCAGGCGTTGCCGACCTCGTCGCGTCGGGCGAGGAGGTCCACGCCTTCCCTTGTCGCGACGAGGTGCACGCCACGACGGTCGGCCGGGTTCGCCCTACGGGCGACGAGACCAGCTTCCTCGAGTATGTCGGCAAGGCGCGTCGCGGCTGGCGAGGGCAGACCCTCGATTTCGGCGAGGTGCCCGACACCGAGCGGTCCGGCGCGCACGATGGTGGCGAGCGCGGAGAGCTGGGCGATCGTGAGTTCAGACGGGTCCTGGCGTCGCAGTTGGCGAGAGAGACGGATCATCGAAAGTCGGAGCCGACTTGCAAGCACGCTCGGTGTCCCCGCCTTGCGCATCGAGGCAACGCCTCCTCTTCTTGCCCGCCGGTCTGGCGAAGCTGCGCTCGTCGCTCCGGCGGCCTGGCACCTAGTGGATGATTAATATACCATTGATATTAGATATCAATAGTACATAATTGGGCCGACCGCAACGAAGCCTCGAGGTCCTCGATGAAGAGAGCTCCGAGGAAGGCTCGCTTTCTTAGCGGTCGTGGCATGTTCAACTCGGACCCCTTTCTTCGTCCCTTCATCGGTCACTCGCACCTCAGCGTGGTCAAGATGTGGTCCCATGTTCTTGGCGCGGACGTGTTCGGCGGGACCAATCTGCGTCCTCGTCAATGACGAAGCGGGGCCAACCAAGGTGCCTTTCTCCCTCGTTCTTCGCGAGGAGTATTGCAAGCAACGAAGAACGCGCGAGTGTCGAGGATGCAAGCGATCTCCTCGGACTCCTCCCGCACTGAGGTTTCGCGTTCTCGTGTTGAACCGACGTCGTCTCGAGCCCAACGACGAGGCTCATGCCTTGGTCGATTAGCCGACCAAGGCGCACAACTCGAACGCGTCGCTCATGGCGTGTTGCACTTGGTGTAGGCGAGAAACGTGGCCGGTGCAATTGCGAATGGCGAAGTTCTTCCGACGGCGTCGACATATGTTCGCGCGATCTCATGGTCTTTTATGATCTGTCAGCTCTGTACATAGGATCCCGCGATCTTTCGTTGGGAGATCCTCAAGGCACCGACGCGTGTCGTCGCCTCTTCGAAGTTCCTGTCGTGGAACGCGAAGAATGCGCGCGGGTGAATATCATCGGTCGCAACTCAGTCATCTGATCGGCGCGATCGGGGAAGCCACATGGCGAGCACGCAAGTGACACTCGATACGTCGGGCGATGTAGCCGTGATCACGGCGATCGGCGAAATCGACATTGCAACAGCGCCGATGCTCCTTCATCGCTTCAGCGAAGTTCCACAAGAGGTGCACAAGATGGTCATTGACCTTTCAGGCGTGACGTATCTTGACTCGAGCGGCCTAGGTGTTCTTGTCGCGTTCGAGAAGCGATTGCAGGTCGTATCCCCAGCAGTCGGGATCCACGTTGTTGTTTCACAGCCTGAGATCTTGAAGCTTTTCGAAATAACCGGGCTTGGGGAGACCTTTCCCATCGCGTTGACCCTCGAGAAGGCAATGGCGTCGCTGTAGGTGGACCGCGAAGCAAAAGAGCACTCGTTGAGACGAAGACGTTGCCCCTTCGTTTCAGGCAACGTTGCTTGACGCCATTGTGAGGTCGAAGTCCTTCAATGCGGAGATGACGCGACGCGGTGGAGCGATGCGACAATGATCATGACTTTGGTCTCAGGTCGTCGCCTCAACGTGGTTTGTCCGGGTGAAGAGCGTTTTCGTCTTCCCCGGACTGCCCGTCGATCTCGACCTCAGCGTGAAGCGAATCCGTGACGTCTTTTGACACCAAGTGCTGTTCTATAGGGTTAGCGACGGATTCGTCGATGCCGACACAGAGGTGTCGGACGTGATCAATTGGTGAAGCCTGCGTACAGCGCGAGCAAGCGAGCGCGACACGTGCATCTGGCTCACTCCGAGGCGCTGAGAGATTTCCACCTGTGTGAGGTCCTCGACGAAGCGCAATCGGGCGACCTCTCTTTCGCGCTCTGGTAATCGGGACAATTCGGCTATGAACGCGAAGTGATTCTCGATGAAGCTGTACTGCGCATCCTCAGAACCGAGAAGATGCTCCAAAGGTATGCCGTCTTGACCCGAGAATTCGAGTGACGCAGAGCGGTATCCGTGGCCCGCTTCAAGGGCTTCGACAATATCGTCCTCAGCCACTCGAGCTTCCTCGGCAAGTTCGCGCAGTGTCGGGGACCGTCCGTTGCGCTGCGAGAGCTCCTCGATTGCCGTTCCGAGTGCAAAGTAGAGCTCTTGGACACGTCGAGGCGCGCGCACCGACCATCCACGATCGCGGAAGTGGCGTTTGATCTCCCCGATGATCATCTTCGTCGCGTACCCATCGAATCCGAAGCCAAGCAATGGGTCGAATCGGTCGACTGCTTTGATGAGACCAATAGATCCGGCTTGGATAAGGTCGTCGAGCGCCTCTCCCCGATTGGCGTATCGCCGGGCGAGTTGTTTCACAAGGCCGAGATTTGACGCGATGATCTCCTTGCGCAGGCTTTGATCACGCGTCCTTGCGTACGTCATGAGGTCTTCTTCTAGACGCTGCCGGTCGTCCTCTCGAGTCATTTGTTGTGGCTCGACGCACGGTCCTTGCGAAGCGATGCGCGACACATGCTGTCGTTGACCCTGGAAATCTCAAAGTGGTCTACGACCGCGCTCAGAATCTGCTGTGACAGCTCGAGCTGAGCACTCTCCTCCGCGCCCGCGTTCTCAAGCGATGCTCGATACGCAACAGGAGAGACGACGCAGGTCATCTCGAAGGTGTCTTCGTTCCAGGCGAACGCGCACTCACAAACCGCGTCCGTTTGTGCGCCGAATGCGCACGAGGCGCAGAGCTCACCGATTCCAATGCGGAGATCTTCGAGCTCATCGAATGGAAGGTTCATCTGCAGGGCTATCGCCCGAGCAGTCGTGCGCAGGATCACCCACATCTCGGGACGTGCCGGGAGCACCAAGGTTGCGCGTCTCAAGTCACGGGCCATGGCGCTCACCATTGCACCATTTGGACGGCCGAGTGTCACATCGACCCCGCCCGGTGAGCTCGACGGATGTGGGTCGTCGTCTCGAAGGCCTCGCCTCTTCTCCTAGTGCCCTTTGGTCAGATGCGACCTGTGATTCCTCGTGTTGTTGCAGGCCATGTGGGAACTCAGCCGAGGCGCCACGATTGCCCGCCAAGGTGACCCTCGAGCGAGCGCACATCGAGGTCGAATGAGGATGGTCCATGACGAAGGGGGGCAAAAGGGTGCAGGATAAGGCGTGTTCGTCCTTGCGCTGGGTCTTGCGATCGGTCTCGTCCTTTCGCTCACCGGGGTTGTCGATGTCCCCGCAGACCGATTCGCGACGGCCGCCGACGAGGTGATCGTGCGATCGGGCCACCGCGTCATCGAGGCTCTCCCCGTCAGCGTCCAACACAACAGGGTGCTCCCCGAGGTCATCGTTCTCCTTGCTGTTGCGGCGCCAGGTCTCGCGAGCTGGTTGCTTGCGTGCTGCGCAGGTGCGTCCATTTATTTGCGGCGCAGCCTCGGCGTCATCGCATTCATCGTCGGCGTCGGATGCTTCTTCGTTCTTCCAAGTCATCAGGCGCTCGTGCTTGCCGCCGGACTTGCGATCATTGGATTGTTCGCGCGCATCGCCACTTCGCTCTTTCTTGCTGTGCCACTTGTCGCGGCTTCGGTCGCGCTCGGTGTTCGCCAAGCGATACGAGTCATAAACAACAGTGCGCCGGGGCTTTCTGCTGCTAGCCGAACCCTTAATCAGATCAGCGACGTCAGCTCGGGGATTTGGCACGTTGTGGCGATCATCATCGCCTTGGCACCACTTGGCCTTGCTGCGCTCCGACTTCTTCGACTGCCTCGCTCGCTCAAAGCGTGAAGTTGTCATCGTGCAAACCCGTTGATGCGCGCAATATGGAAATATCAAGTACCGAGTAACTTCGGTTCTGTGGTCTTGAAGGCGGGGTTTTGAAGTCCGATTTGCCGATGTTTCGGCGCGCGTTGGAGGCTGCCCACATCGACAGTCGACAGAAGCATCGCCAACCAAGCGCCACCGCGGTCATCGTTTCCTCATGTGCATCACTTGCCGGTTCGCTCCTCGCAGACGTAGTTCTCGTCGTCGTCGGTACGTCGATTTTCCCGTCCACGAAGGGATACGGTCACTTTCGATTCAGTGACTATGGGGAGCTCACGACCATCGGTGTCGTGATCGCATGCGTTGGCTGGGTGGTGGTCACGCGTATCTCGTCCGAGCCGCGCTGGCTCTTCTTCCGATGCGCAGTCCTCGTCACATGCGCGCTCTGGATCCCTGATATCTGGCTCCTTACGCGCAATCAACCCGCGAAGGCGGTCGTTGTTCTCATGGTGATGCATCTCGCCATTGCCCTTGTCACCTACAACTGTCTTGTGCGCATCGCGTCGGTCGATGCAGAAAAGCGTCCGCACGGCAATATCGATGAAATGGTGTCGAACAGCCTCGAGTCTTGCGTTAATGACGTTGGAGGTGATCTACAGGAAAGGGCCCATCGAGGGTCGGTCGGCAATCGGTATTGGATTGCGATGTCGAGTTTCGTTGGTCTCGAGTTCATGTTTGGGGTTGCGGCGCTGCTGTTCGTACCCGTGGGACGACCAAGTGGTTGGGTTCCTGTGCAAGGACGCACGCTCTACCTGGTTCATGGATGTCTCGGGGCACTTCTCTTTCTCGGCGCGGTTGTTCTCTTCGTCTTGACCATGCACGCGGACCGCATATCTCGCATCGCGTCCGTGAGCGGGCTCATCGGAATTGCGTTCGGAGCAGCTGGGGGAGCGCTCGGCTCCTATCATTCCGCGCGACTCGCCGGGATGGGGCTCATGCTCCTTGGGGCACTGATCGCTGGCTTTGGATACCTCGTACCCGTCATGGAGCAAGCGCCGAGCAACTCCTCAACGTAAGAACGGCACGCAGCCGCGGCGTTCTCTTGAGCGAAGTTGCGTGCCGATGCCATGGCGGCAACACTTCTTCACGGGCAAGCAACAAAGGGGCAGGTGACGGCCATCTTGGGGTGGAGTTCGCTCAAAGGCATCGCGGCACTCTGCCTGGGAGCTGCCCTGTGCGTATCGCTCGGTGGATCGCCTGGCTCGACGGGCGCGACCTCAACGAAGCGACGAGCTGAAGGTCCAGCGTCGGCGACCGCGCCCCGGACGAGCGCGAAGAAGACAACCGCGGCAGCTGCGAAACTGCCTGTCAACCCGTTTCTCACGCGCGCCATGCGCGTGTATCTGCGAGGCCGCGACGGTGACATCACGGCGGCTTTGTACAACTTCACTGACAAAACGACGTACCTGTATCGCCCCGGGATCGCCGAGCAAACGGCGAGCATCATCAAAGTCGACATCCTCGCCACTTTGATCTGGGAGGAGCAAGGTTCTGCCGATCCTTTGGGTGGACAAGACCAAGAGGTAGCAGAAGGGATGATCGAAGACAGTGACGACGATGACGCGACCGAGTTGTGGAACGAAGTAGGAGGAAGCCAACCCGTCAGCAATTTCGACGAGCTCGTGGGGATGATCGACACCGCGCCCAACACCATGGGCTACTGGGGCGAGACGACGACGACCGCCGCTGATCAAATAGAGCTCTTAAAGTACATCGTTCTCCCGAATTCGTTGCTCGACAACGCATCTCGTGTTTATGAACTTGGTCTCATGGAGAACGTCGTGGGTTCTCAACGTTGGGGAGTGTCGACCGGACCTCCGGCGAGCGCAACCGTAGCGTTGAAGAATGGATGGGTTCCCATCGTGGCGGACGACTGGCAGGTGAATAGCGTCGGCTACATCAATGGTTTCGGCCGTCGGTACCTCATTGCCGTGCTTACCAACGGGAACCTCAACGAGAGCTACGGGATAGACACCATTGACGGGATCTCACGAATTCTTTGGTCCGAGCTCGCGCCGTCCAAGGAGCCCTCGCGCGACTGACGCAGATCGTGTGATTGGCGCATACAGCGCCGCTCAGATCACGACCTAGGAGAGCGCGTCGGCAGTGTGTCGACCGAGCATCCGGTCGACAATCGTGCCCATGTCGATGTCCTCGTGGATTGCTCGGCGGATGATGTAGATGAGTGCCGGGATCGCCCAGAAATCGCCGCACACCCACAGAATCGCCGCTCCGATCTGTTGATCGGCGAACGGTGGGAGCGTCACTCCCGGAACGTGGTTGTAGACGCTGTACCAAGAGGTCGACGAGAAGATGCTGAGTGACATGGCGAGGATGAACATGACGACATTCGTGCTGATGATTGCCCAGAGCTGACCGATGGTCCCGAGCTTGGGCTTTATGGGGTGCGACGGGATGATCTGCAACCAAAAGAACACGCCGGAGACGAAAAAGCTCGAATGCATCAGCCAGATGTGCACCGCTTGGTTTCTCTCCGCGAGGTCGAAGAGCGCCGGTATGTGCCATATGACCATGATGACGTTGAAGACGACGATGGCGACAGCTCCGCTCATGAGGAATCGCCCCACAGCCCGCAGTGGGCGCGCCCAGCTCGACAGGAGCACTGCGCGGCCGAGCACGCGCCGCACCTTCACCGGCAACCCGTGGACGAGTGGCAGCCACGGTGCGCCCGAGACGATGAGGATCGGCGCGAAGAACATGATCAAGATGTGTTCGATCATGTGAACGAAGAAGTAGTCGCTTGCCCAATAGTCAATCGGCGAGTCGACCGCGATGAGGAGCACCCCGAGGCCGGCATAGAAATAGAGCGAGTGGATCCTTCGCGTACGTGTCCGAGCGGGCGTCGAGCGCGCTCGCAAATGCCCAAGTCCGATCTCGTGCCAGATGATCAGCACGCCGACGATGATGAGGAACGGATCGAACGACCAGTTGTCCACCACGTAGCTCACGATGCTCGGCTCTTTTCTTGTCGACGAATGATCACGCCGCGTGGACGCGATTGCGTGACTGCGCCGGGACCCATGGGACCGTTCTCACGCCTATCACGCTGAGCCGCCTTTGTCCCCTGTTCCCATAAGCGAGCGTCCCGTCTGCGGGTTTGCGATCCTGTTCTCGGAGATTGTTCCTTGCGCACCGCCAAAGTGCAAGCAAAACGTGCCGCTCGCACGATCCGGGGCGAGGGGGCAGCGCCGCGTCGAGGTGGTGTTGAGGGACCGAGCTCGGGCAGTAGTCTTCCAGCGATTGTCTCCGAGTCGCGATCGTTCCGTGAGCACCTACAGCTCGCCACCTGCTCCGAGGAGCGGGCGCGACGTGGCGCTGAAGCTCGCAGCGCTCGTCGCAAGCTGCGCACTTGTGGGGTTCATCGCCTACGCGATCGTCATTGCGAGCAGCGGGAAGCCTCCGGGCGCGACCTTCCCTTCCTCGTCGCCTCGCCTCGTTGCGCGCGGCACGCTCGCTCCCTCTTTCGCCTTGCCACGCCTCGGGGCGAAGGGTCGAATAGACCTCGCCGAGCTACGCGGCCGACCGGTCGTGATGAACTTCTTCGCATCGTGGTGTGTGGACTGTCGTGTCGAACTTCGCGCTTTGGCCGAGCTCGCGCGCGCACAAGCAGGCCGGGTGGAAGTCGTGGGTATCGACGACGAAGACTCGAACCCCGGGCTCGCGAGCCATCTGCTCAGCGACGCGCACGCGAGCTATCCCGTCGGATCCGACCCCAACGGAAACGTCGCGAGCACATATCTGGTGAGCGCCCTTCCGGTGACGTTCTTCATCGACGCTAGAGGACGTATCGTCGGTGAGCTCTATGGCGCACAGACGCTCTCCTCATTTGAGCGCGCCGTGGACGGGCTCACGAGAAGTGTGCACCCACGATGAGAGATGAGAAGAACGAAGCTCCCTCGCCTGATCACGCGAGTGTGGACCGAGCCGCCGCATTCGCCGTCGGAGCGGGAGGGATCCCCCGCAAGGTCGTCGCGCTCTTCGTCGTCTGCGTACTCGTGCTCGGCCTCGGTGGCGTGCTGGCGGACCACTTCTTTCCCGGACAATCTGGCGGATCTGCGACCGCCACGACGACGGGAAGCTACCCTCCGGCTCTTCCAAGTGCCTCGGCGGTCGCCCCACAGTCGACCCATTCGCCTGGAGCGCAATCTTCTTCGACCCCATCAGATACCGCGCAGCTGCCCGCATCGCAGGCTTCTCTCATGGGGCTCTCGTCGCTCAAGGGTGAGCGTGCACCGAGCTTTGTGCTCATCGACCAAAGCGGGCGAAGCACATCGCTCGCGAGCCTTCGGGGCAAAGTCGTCGTTCTCTCGTTTTTCGACTCCTCTTGTGATGACATCTGTCCGGTCCTCGGCGCCGAGCTCTCCCAGGCGTCGGTCGACCTTGGAAGTGATGCGTCGCAAGTGGCATTCGTCACGATCAACACCGACCCGCTCGTGCTCAATGCGACGTCGGAGAAGGTGTCCCTCGACGTGCCAGAACTTCGTGGCCTGGGCGATTGGCTCTTCCTCAGTGGGTCGCTTCGCGAACTCAATACGACGTGGAAGGCCTATGGGGTAGCGATCGACGTGCAACGCAGCACCCAACTCGTATCCCACAATGACGTTTTGTACTTCATCGACGCGGCGGGGCGACTACGTTTTCGCGCTGTCCCGTACGCGAACGAGACGCGAACGGGCGCTTTCAGCCTTCCGCGATCGACGGAGAAGGCATGGGCGAGGGGTATCGCGGATAGCGTGCTGTCGCTCTTGGTACGAAGGTCATGACCGAAAGTGAGGTTCCCCCCATCACTGGACCGGACGAGGCGGCATCGAGCGCGTCTCGGCATGGAAAGGACCGCCGGCCGTGGTATCGACGCCGAGCAGTCCTGCTCACGGCGGGCATCGCGGTCATCCTCGCGATCGTCGTCGTTACGGACCTTCCCCTGCACGGCTCGCGCTCTGTCGACATCTCGGCGGCGAAGAGCGTGGTGTCCCAGGTCAACTCCGACGTGGGACCGTGCAGCTACGCGTTGTCTGAGACCTTCACGATCTACAAGGACGAGACCTCGCACGGCCTATCGTCTGGCGACAAAGCTGAAGTTCCGGGATTGCTGCGCGACGATCAAGCAGCGTGCTCGTTCACCGACGACAGCATCTATCAACTTTCCACGATCGAGGTTCCCGGCTCGGTGGCGGGTAAGCACCTCGGCCAGCTGGTGAGCATCGTGACGTTGTGGGCGACCTCGGATGCGCTCTCTGCGATCGAGCAGGTCCAGGCGCTCTCTACCGAGCCTTCGAACGCAACGGACCTAGCTAAATTGGCTAAGGACATAAGACTCCTTGGCCACGATCGCGCGCAGGCAGAAGCCCAATTCGCCGCAGTCGACAAGATCTTACGGACGCGACTTTCCAGTCTCGACCTCACGAAGGTGCCCGCGTCGATGCAACGTGTTTCGTCGTGACGGTCGGCGTACGGTGCGATCGCGCGCTGAAGAGCTAAGGGAACAGGCGCGGCGGCACCGAGCGGCGACGTTCCTCGCTCACAAAGCGCCGGAGCGCCACGTCGGGGTCCTCTTCGGAGCGCAGCCAATCGAACAAGTACCAAAAGATGAGCGGAACGAAGCAAAGCGCGGCAACGGCCCAGATCAAGCCGGCCGCGATTTGCTGGTCGGCCCCAAGGCTCAACCCGTGACCTGCAACGTGTTGATAGGCGCGATACCAGTTGCTGCGCGACATCGCGAGCAGATACGCAAGCACCCAGATGGCCCACATGCTCACAGCGGCGAGGACGATGCACACCTGTTTGGTCGAACGAGGGGAAAGGGGCGAAGACGGAAGACATTCGAGGAAGAGTCCACACCCGGTGACGAAGAGACTTACCGCCTCGAGAGCGACGGACCATCCCCCAACGTGGAGCTCGTTGACTGCTGGCGGGGTGCGCCACGCGAGGTCGCAAAAGAGCGCCACAGCGACAAACGCCGCGGCGCGTAGACGCTCGGGGTGACGGCGTCGCGCGTCAGCGAGCGCGCGTGCTCGCCGAGCACAGCCGAGTGCTCGCCACGGTGCGCCTGCCACGAAGAGCCCAGGCGCAACGAGCGAGAAGATCAAGAATTGCAGCGCTTCGGCCCAGTCGTCGCGCCGAGCGGCGTTGCTGAGCGGCGGGACGAGCACGACCGCAACGAGTACGACTCCGAGAACCGACAGGAGCTGTTGGCCTTGGAGCCTGCCCGGTCCCTCCCGGGAGCTCAGAGACGTCGCTGCCGTACGAAGAACCCCAACAAGAGGGCGACGCAGAACGTTCCGAGGGGGATCGCAAAGGTCAGGACCTGCGCACCAACGAGGGAGTGACTCATGTTCGTCGCCCTTCCTTTAGATCACGTAGAACAAGAGCCAGAACAACACGCCGACGACCGCGACGAAGCCCCAAAAGATCGTGCAGCCTTCCACGTTTGCGCGGAACAGCCTCTCGGTAGGGAGCAAAGCGGTGCTCGCGCCTTCTTCCGTCAGAGCGCGCCGAAGCCGGATCGAACGTGCAAGGAGGGTCTCGATCCAATAGATCGCGCCAAGGAGCAGCGCCACGTTCATCGCCGCCCATGCGATGAAGCACGATGCATAGCCGCTCGAGCCGGGGAAGAAGCTGAGACGCGTCAGCTCCCAGATCTGCAGCCCGACGGCGGTCAACCCACCGAGCACGACCGTCCAGCCAGCGACCTGCCAGTCAACGCGCATCCCCTGGCGCAATCGACGGTTGCCGAAGATCGCGAGGAAAGCGATGCCGACTGTGAGCGCGAAGATCGCCGCTCCGATGCTCGTCGGTGCGGTGACGCCTCGCGGCCGCCAGAGCTCCTCGTCATTTGCAGAGCGCAAGTAAAAGTACGCAAACGCCAGCGACGCGAACGCGAAGGCCATGACTCCGATGACGATCCGACTTCCCGACCAGAGCGAACCCTCGGCAGCCCTGAGCTCGTAGGCAACTTCCTCTGGGGTCTCATGGAGCACCGGTGCGCCGGTGCTTGGCGTTTCAGCTGGTCTCATAGCAAATGGCCCGGATCGCTGTCGTGTGACGGTCCTGCTGCGACGGTGATGGATGCGTCTTGGGCAGTTGGAGCGAGATCCGCTACACGAACCGGCCTCGGCTCTCCGTAATGGTATGGGTCGTTCAACACGACGGGTATGCGCTCGAAGTTGAAATACGGCACAGGAGTCGGTGTCTGCCACTCGAGCCCGTTCGAGTCCCACGGATTGGCCGGGGCTTTCCTCGGGTTGATGATGAGCGTGAAGATGACGTTGGCCACGAAGATGAGAAACGATGCACCGAGCAAGAACGCGCAAACAGAGGAGAAGTCGTTCAGCACTTGGAGATTCGCCGCATATTCAAACACCCGTCGAGGTTGACCAAGCAAGCCCACGATATACAGCGGGAAGAACGTCAAGTTGAAGAACACGAACATCGTCCAGAAGTGGATCTTCCCCCATCGCTGGTCGAGCATCCTGCCCGTCAGCTTCGGCATCCAGTAATACAGTCCGGCGAAGAAGGCGAAGACGAGCCCTCCCATGATCATGTAATGGAAATGCGCGAGAACGAAGAAACTCCCGTGCACCGTCACGTCCACCGGAACGTCGGACAAGAACACCCCGGCGATGCCCCCGACGAGGAAATTGAAGAACATTCCAAGCGCGAACAACATCGGGACATCTAGGCGAATCTTCGCTTTCCATAGGGTCCCAAGAGCGACGAGGTAAATGAAGCCGGTCGGAATCGAGATCAACTCGGTCGTGAGCATGAACAGTGGCCGCATGTCCGGGTTGATCCCGCTTTGGAACAGGTGGTGCTGCCAGACAAAGAACGAGAGCAACGCCACGCCCATCATCCCTGCAGCAGAGACACGGTATCCAAAGAGCGGTTTGCGACAAAAAACGGGGAGGATCTCCGCCACGATCCCAAAGCCCGGCAGCGCCATGATGTACACCTCGGGGTGCCCGAAGAACCAAAAGAGGTTCTCCCACAAGAACGAGCTCCCACCGTGCTCGTTGACGAAGAACGCCGTTTGAGCGGTGCGGTCGAGAATCCCAAAGAAGCCAGCGGCGAGAAGTGTCGGAGTGGCAAGGGTGAGAAGGGCAGCCGTCGCGAGGATCGACCACACAAATATCGGCATCTTGCTCCAGCTCATCCCGGGCGCTCGGTAGTGGATGATCGTGACCGCGAGGTTGAAACCAGCGAGGATCATTCCGAGGCCGATGACTGCGAAGCCGACGAGATAGGAATCCATGCCCCCTGCACCTTGGGTCTGGAGTGGCGCGTAGCCGGTCCAGCCCGTCGGAAATCCTCCGAGGGGTAGTGCGCTCAATATGACGAAATAGCCTGCGCAGAAGACCCACAGCGATGCCGCTTCGACCCGAGGAAACGCCGTGCGGCGGGCTCCGATCATGAGCGGGACGAGGTAGTTGCCGAGCGGACCAACAACGATGGACGACGCCATCATCATCATGATCGTCCCGTGCTCGCCCACGACCGCTATATAGGTGCCCGGTCCGAAGATGTGGCTCGTGGGCGAGAGCAGCTCGGTGCGAATCGCCATCGCCAACAGCCCGCCCGTGAACAAAAAGGTGATGACGGCGACGAGGTACTGCATTCCGACGACTTTGTGGTCGGTTGTGAAGCGTAGGTAACGCGTCCAGGAGTGCGCGGGAACTTCGGGAATGGGCTCCTTGCCGACGAGCTTGGCAAGCGGATAGTTGAGGGCACCGACACCCGCGAGCCAGCCGAGCACGCCGAGAGAAAGCCCGAGCACGATGGCAACGTCGTTCTGTCCTGAACCCTGTACGTTCGCATATCCGCTCGCGATGGAGTTGCCGAGAAAATGTCCAAGCGCATAGCCGGCGATCGCGCCGATGATCGCGGTCCCAAGGTGTAGTCCCATCCACGCCGGCCGCCCAGCTCTCGGTCGCAAAGTGTCGGGCCCTATTGCTCCGGTGTTGCTGCGCGTCGCGTAGGGGCTCTGTCCTGTCGCGCCGGGTCTTGGTCCGGTGTCGATCGCCATCGTCGTTTCCTCTCAGTGCGCGCTGTTGTTGATGCGCCGTCCGGCCCGGGCTCTTCTCACGATGACGCCTTTTGCGATCCGTACGTCTCAACGTTGCTGTAGGTGTCGACGTTGTCGGGGTAGTAGCCGCCGTCGGCACCGTTTGCGTCGGGAATGTACGTCCATGCGAACTTCGGCAAGAGCTTTGTGGCTGCGGCAAGGGTGGTCTCGGACGATTGCGCCCAGGACTCAAAGGAGGCTTTGCTCACCACGCGTCCGGAGGCGAACATCGCGCCGTGCCAAAGTCCGCACAGCTCCGAGCATCGCACCATGAACTGGCCCATTTGACTTGTCGTCGTCGTGTAAGCGACGTTGTCCTGGCCCGGATTGGCGTCGGCCTTTACGCCGAGCTGGTACGCCCAAAAGCTATGGATCACATCGAGTGAGGTGACGTGAAATGCGATCGTCGTGTTGGCCGGGATGACCAAGTCGTGCGTCTCAAAGCCGCCAAACGTCGGGTATCGGTAGGTGAACTCCCATTGCTGCGCGATGACTTGGATGGGGAGCACGGTATGTGAACTCGGTGTCCAAAGCGGATCCGGTCCCTCGCCGCCGCCTGCGCCTCCGGGAGCGGTGAGCTGCACCGTGCCAAAGATGAAAAGGCCAAGGACGATCGCCGTCGTGACCGATATCCACGCCGTCTGCACGCCGAGATGGCTCCGCGAAAAAGGCACCGCCACCGGATCGGGCCCGCCGCGACCGGCACGCCACTGGAAGAGCGCATAGGCCATGTACACCCAAACGGCGAGGATCACCGGGATGGCGATGATCAACAAGACGTTGAAGTCGAACTGAGCACCGGAAGCCGTCGTGGTCATCGTGCCCGGAGGGATGTGAGGCCCTGCGAGAAAGTAATAGAGCGGATCGGCTATCGCGGAGGCCACGACCCAGATGGTGAAGATCCGCCGGAAGTGATGCGGGGAAGCTTCGGCCATCAAGAGACCACGTCCAAAAATCCGTCCATGTATCCGATGGTTTGCATCGGGCCACCGTTACCGTAGAGATAGCCCAGGCCGCAGGGGACGAAGCACTGCCAGGGATACTCACCTGGTCCGGGAGTCATGAAGGAGAACTTCACGACGTTGTGAGCCGAACTCGTCGTGCACGGCGCGGCACCGCAAAAGTTCTTCGCGCTCGCGAGGTTCCCGAGGAGCGGCACGTCTATCCCGAGGCTAGGAACGGTGAAGGTGTGACCGACGCCGTTTGCGCCATAGGAATTGATGAGCGAGGTCGTGCGGCCATTGACGGTCATGGTGCCGCCGATCGTTCCCGTCACGTGGCCTATGAACTGGTTACGCAGGGGACTTCCCGTGTCGTATTGCAAGATCGTGACGTTCACGCGGGTGTGTGCCGGCAATTGCCAAAGGGTCGTGTGGACCCATTTGCCCCCTGGCGTCATCGTGAGGTAGGAGACCCAGGTCGGATGGGGCCCAAATCCGATCGAGCCCACGGTCTGCACTGTCATATTGACGGGCTCGCCGGCTTTGTGTCCTGACGTGAAATCGACCGTTGGTGGGTTCGAACGAAGGAAGGCCATCGAGGTGAACACGCTCATGCCCAGAGCGAGCACCAATAGCGCCAAGACGACGGCAATTCGCCTGGACCGAGCCAACTGCACGCCCTCCGTTTCTCCGACCCCGACGAATTGAGGATGCCCGGTGGCTAATCCGGACATTTCGAACACAAGGACATTACGAAGACCTCCAGGGTTCGTCAAGCATCTTTTGAGGTCACCGACGTCGCGAACGACCTCCAAGTCGACAAAGGCGGGCGTTCTTTCGAGCTGCGCCCTCTCTTCCTCACGGCGGCGACCAGGTCGTTCTTGAGGGTGAAGGGAGCTCCCAGAGGACGAGGTGGCGAAGAACATCGGCGCGATTCGCAAGAGGGGTACTTGTGTGAGGTCGTCTACGCTCGGCCGCCATGGCTCCTGTTGTCGAGGTGAGCGATCTCCGCAAGTCCTACGGCGAGGTCGAGCGGTTGCACGGGATCAGCTTTGAGATCCAAGCGGGCCAGATCTTCGGATTCCTCGGAACGAATGGGGCCGGCAAGACGACCACCATTGAGATTCTCGAGGGATATCGAACGCGAAGCTCGGGCGAAGTCTCGGTGCTTGGCACCGATCCGGCGCATCCCAGACGGGCCTGGCGCAATCGGATCGGTCTTGTGCTCCAAGAATCGGAGCTGAACCCCGTCTTCACCGTGCGCGAGACCGTTGGCATTTTCGCGCGCTACTTCGACGATCCGACCAACGTCGAAGAGACGATCGCCACGGTAGGGCTTCGCGACCGGGCTGATGCTCGCATCGGTCAGCTCTCGGGGGGACAAAAGCGTCGCGTGGACGTGGCACTCGGCCTCGTCGGCAATCCCGACATCCTCTTCTTGGACGAGCCGACGACAGGCTTGGATCCATCTGCGCGTCGCGAGATGTGGACGATGATCGAGTCGCTTCGGGCTTCAGGAAAGACGATCTTCTTGACGACGCACTACATGGACGAAGCCCAGCACCTCTGCGACGACATTGTGATATTGCGCGCCGGCTCAATTGCCGCCCGAGGAAGCGCCGAGGAACTCCGAAGGAGCCTCGGAAACACCTCGGAAGTGAGGTTCGTCGCCCCTTCTGGGGTGACGGCGGACCAGCTCATCGCGATCGTTGGTGCCGCGGTGAGAGAAGACGGCGAGGTACGTGTCTTCAGGACAGATAAAGCGCAGCGGGACCTCACGGCCCTTCTTACCTGGGCGGATGAACAACGGATCGAGCTGCGAGATATCCAGGTGTTGATCCCGACGCTCGATGACGTCTTTGTCCATCTGGCCGAGCCCGATGCGAACGGCGAGGGTGAGACCGAATGAACGACGTGTTGCTGGCGGGCGCTCAAACGCGCCACTCGCTGAAGGGATTCATCAGAAACTCCCAAGCGCTGATCTTCACGGTCATCATGCCGGTATTCATGCTGTTGTTGTTCAACGCCATTTTCAAGGGCTACACGCTGTTCGACGGCATGCGCGTTCCAGTCGCCTCCTATTACACCGCTTCGATCATCTCCTATCAGATCATGTTGACAAGCTTCAGTACCGTGCTCATCAGCATCACAACGGACCGCGAGCGTGGCATCCTCAAGCGGATGCGTGGCACGCCGATGCCGCGATGGGTCTACCTCGTATCCGTAATCGGCAGGACGATCATCGTCGTGACGCTCACCGTTGCCATTCTCGTGGTCATCGGCGTCGCGTTCTATCACGTGAAGCTGAGCGGTGACACGTTCTGGGGTCTTGTCGTCTACACCGAGGTCGGAACGGCGTGCATGTCTGCCCTTGGACTGGCGGCGACTCGTCTTTGTGCGACGACAGACGCCGCTTCGGCGTTCGGCCCCTTTGCCACCGTGATACTCGCGTTCATTTCCGGGGTGTTCATCCCAATAGACCTCATGCCTTCATGGCTGCTCGACATCGGCAAGTTCTTTCCTCTCGAGCACTCGGCACGAGGCCTGCAGACCGCGTTCGTCGTACACGGTTCCACCGGGATCACGACGGTCAACCTTGGCATCCTGGCGATCTGGGGCTTTTTTGGACTGCTCGGCGCGATCTTTACCTTCCGGTGGGAGTCCTTTGGGGCGACCTCATGATCGGTTCAGGTTCCCGAGGCGTCACCTGACGTCTGTCCGTGGCCACTCGGTGGCAGCCGTGCAGGCCACCAGGTTCTTTTCCCGCCATATGCAGGCAAAGTGTTCGTTGACTCCCGCGCGCACGGCCAGTCCCGCTGGCGCCTGCGACCGTTCTTGTTCTGACCCTCGAGGAGATCGCGGCGAGAAGGGCCCCGAGAAAGGAGTGCCCGGCGAGCACGGTTCAGGCCCTTTGGCCCTGGGCATCGGGCGTTCGTCCGGTGATCATGAAGGTATGGGAGCGATCGTCTCTGGTGATCTCAAGGAGTTGTCCCGGCGCGAATGCCTAGAGCACCTCGCGACGGTGTCCCTCGGGTGCCTCGCGGTGACCTACAAGGCACTTCCAGCCGTCGTCCCGGTGCACATCTATCTCGTCGATAACGACCTCGTGGTCGAGTCGTTGCTCGGCGCCGCGTTCCCCTTTGTTGCCGGAACCGTCGCGGCGCTCGAAGCCGGCACGCTCGGTGAAGGGCTCGACCAAGAGTGGACCGTCGAGGTCCGGGGTTTCTTGACGGCGAGATGCGAGGGTGAAGTTTCGGGACCTGACCGACATGAAGGACACAGCGACACCTTCTGGCTGTCGACGACGGATATGCGTGGCTGGATGTCGCCTTAAGAAGCATCTGCGAGCGCGATGCTTCACTGAGGAACACGCGGACGTGGCAGCGACGCGATCTGTGAAGATGCGCCTTTCATCTCGCAGTTGTTCTTGACGTCTTTTCGCGAAAGCCCACGGCGAGAAGAGCGCGCCATGGGCGAGCCTTTCAGTTGAGGCAAAGCACTTGGTACATCTTTGAGGCTGTAACGATCGTCACGTCGTGTCTTTTCGACGCGCACTTCATTGCTCGCGTTGGTTTCTTACCTTCGCATCCTTCGCTGCTCGAGAAAGACGGATAGATGTTCTCTCGCGTGGTTTCTTGGACAACTCTTCGATCATCGAACTCATTCATGCACATCCCAAAGCGGGCTGAACGAAAGGTGATGATGTGCCTCGGCTAGGCTGATCTTGTCGAATAAGCGGGCAAACGCGAGCAGTGCGCTTTCGGTTCAGCGCATGAATGCGGCGACGAGACCGTTAGATCGCGAACGTGCAGGCGAAAGATGACACGAGTATTCCTCCTTGATGACCACGAGATCGTGCGGCACGGATTGCGCGATCTTCTTGAGTCCGAGAGTGATCTGAGTGTTGTTGGTGAAGCCGCGACTGTCGCTGAGGCACTGGCGCGCATCCCGATTTCGAAGCCCGACGTTGCGATCCTCGATATCCAGCTTCCTGACGGTGACGGAATCGAAGTATGCAGAGAGCTTCGATCCAATCACCCAGAGATTGCCTGTTTGATGCTCACGTCCTATGCCGACGACGAAGCCCTCCTCGCCTCGGTGATCGCGGGTGCCGCGGGCTACGTCTTGAAGCAGATCCGCGAGAACGATCTCGTCGAATCCGTTCGCCGCGCCGCGCGTGGAGAGTCCCTCATGTATCCGCAACACGTAGCGCGGGTGCGTGAACGGTTAGGCCGCGTCGAAGAAGACGAACGCCTCGAGAGATTGTCGCCACAGGAGCGCCGAATCCTTGATCTCATCGCCGAGGGGAAGACGAACCGCCAGATCGCGGCCGAGATGTACCTCGCGGAAAAGACCGTCAAGAATTACGTGTCGAATCTGCTCATGAAACTGCGCATGAAGCGGCGTACCGAGGCCGCCGTGTTCGCAGTGCAAACCAAGCAGCACGAGCACCCATCGTTTGTCCCACTGTTGCGCCAGCGAGACGGCGGTACGAGCGAGAGCACTTGATGCAGCCCGCATAGCACAAGACGTACGGGATCAACAGCCGAAGCGTCCCTCGCGCCTTGCCACTAGTGATGGCGCTCGCCGGATAGTGCGAAGTCGAACTCTCTTCGACCCGAAGAAACTGCGTGCTCAAGTGCAGCACAAGTGCTACTTGGGCGATGTCACGACACGGTGAGTTGGTGTGCCACGTCCAAGAGTGCCTGGGGTACCGGACGCGGGCTGTTCGCAACCTCCGAGAGTGGAACAAGTTCGATCGCCCCGTCCCCGAGTGCCACCATCGTTCCGAATGCCTTGGAGCGGACCGCCTCGATTGCAGCGACTCCACAGCGCGTCGCAAGGAGCTTGTCGGTGGCCGTTGGGGTGCCACCGCGCTGGATGTGACCGAGCACCGTAAGGCGTGTCTCATAGCCGGTGCGTTCGGATAGCGCTGTCGCGACGGCCTCTCCGGATGAAGCTCCGAGCTCGGCTCGACCGCGTTTGGAATACGCTCCCTCGGCGACGACGACGATGGAAGATGAAGGACCGCTGTCGTGACGTCGATGGATGGCTCTGGCGAGCTCATCGAGATCGGTGGGCTCTTCGGGAATACAGATTGCGTCGGCACCCGCCGCGATCCCAGAACAGATCGCGAGCCAACCCGTCGCGCGGCCCATTACCTCAACGACCATGAGCCGGTCGTGGCTCTCGCCCGTCGTGTGTATGCGGTCGATCGCTTCGGCCGCGGTCGTCACGGCAGTGTCAAAGCCGATGCATTGATTCGTACCCGCCACATCGTTATCGATCGATTTTGGGATCCCGACAATCGCCACACCAGCCTCCGACAAGTGCATCGCCGAGCCGAGGGTTCCGTTCCCTCCGAGAACGATGAGCGCATCGATCCGCTCTTCGACGACGCTCGATTTAATGGCGTCGATTCCGCCCTCATGTCTGTCGGGATGAAATCGAGCCGTTCCAAGAATCGTGCCGCCGGATTGCAGGATTCCCTTGGTGTCCTGCAAGGACAGGGGAGAGGCGTCCCCTTCGACCACCCCGCGCCATCCGCGATGGAAAGCGATGATCTCGTCGCCGTGAGATGTCGCTACGCGCACAATGGCGCGGATCGCGGCGTTGAGCCCCGAACAGTCGCCGCCGCCTGTCAAAAGACCGATCCGCACCCCACTCCTGTCAATGCGCTTTCTTCGCGCGCTCGACTGTCGTCTGGCGACACGATACGGGAGAATTGTCCGCCCAGAGCATACGGGCCGTGACCGGCCATATCCCGATATTCGGCCTCTATACCTATGCAATCGTCAAGAATAAATCGAGAGGACCTCGATGAGGTGTTCTCGCCTTGACTCATGGGAATGTGGCGGTCATTTCGCCATCGGGCTCTCGGCTTTTTTCGCGTAGAGGTCGCACGCGCGCCAGCAGTACCAAGCGGCGACCGATCGATAGGGTCGAAAGCACTCGCCCAGGGCCTCGAGGTCGCGAGGAGTCGGTGCGGGAATGCCCCACGCAAGGCTGTAGCCGCGTCGGACGCCAAAGTCGCCCGTTGGCCACACGTCGATGCGCCGAAGCTGGAAGAGCAAGAACATCTCCGCGGTCCAGCGCCCGACGCCGCGTACGGTGGTCAGGCGAGCCACGATCTCGTCGTCGCTCGCGCGTGACAGGCGCCTAGGTGCCAAATCGACACTCCCGTCGAGCACCTTTTCGGCGAGATCGCACAGCGATGAAGCCTTGTTCGAGGACAGACCGGCGGACCTGAGAGCCTCTGGCGACAGTGCGAGAATTCTCGCGGGGTCGACGTCATCGTCGAGCGCTTCGATGAGTCGATTGTGGATCGCCGACGCGGCTGAACCCGCAAGCTGTTGGTGGATGATCGATCGAACGAGCGCGCCAAAGTGCGTCTTGAAGGGACGCCCAAGTCGAGGCAACCCGGCCGATTCGACCAGCGATGCGATGACGGGATCGCGATCAGCGAGGATCGTTGCGGCGAAGCCATACGTGGCGCGTCGTTTTACACCGTGGAGCTGTAAGTCGCTCATAGGGCCTTGTGTGTCGCGATATTCCTTACTTCATCGCCAAAAGCAAAGATGGCCGCAGAAGGCTCCGGGTTGTTCACTACGGGTGCATATCTTCGCGCGCCACATCTTGGACATGTTGAGCGAAGCTCCACTGGTGCCCCTCGAGGTCCTCGGTCATGTAGGTGCGATCGCCGTAAAATTGATCTGTCGGCTCGGAAAGGATTTTCGCGCCAGCGTGTCTCGCGTGTTCGAAGTGCTTGTCTACGTCGTCGACGAACACGTAAACGCACTGTGTGGGAGCGCCAAGTCGCTTTGGGTTCCGATATTCGGGGCCGGGATCGCCGATCATGAACGTAGCGCCGTCTGACGAAAGTTCGGCGTGCATGACGGATCCGTCGCTAGCTGGCATTCGAAACGTCTCGCTGAAGCCGAAAACGTTCGTCAACCACTCGAGCGCTGATCCAACGTCTTCGTAGAACAGATACGGCATGACACGCGAATAATGAGCCGGTGGGTTCTGGACCATTTCTCCTCCTCATCTCGTTAGCGCTGCGCGCGCAACTATCGAGGTGCTCGCCTCCACGAGGCGCTCTTTTGTCGCAAGTTCGGCGTGAAAAGTCTTCCAAGCGCGGCTAGGTCTTCTTCTTGGCTTCTGACTCGCTTTGTTTGCGCCGCCACGCTGCGGCGGGCAGATTGGGCGGGGTGACGCGCTCGCGCTTGAGCTCCGAGAAATCTTCGTAGCGCGCGAGCCACGAGACGTGGCGCCATAGCTCCACGGCGTCGACATCGTTCGGAAGGCTGCTTATGACGGGACCAAAGATCGCCGGTCCCTTACCTCCGTCGAGGACGATCGTTGGCACGCCGAAGCTGCGGGTCCGTTCGACGAGCTGAGCGTGTTCGTCGAGCACCGCATCCCAGCTGGACGGGTCGGCGAGAGCTTCTTCGTAGATCGAAGCGTCAAGGCCGATTTCTTCGAGCGCGCCGCGCACCGCAACGGCCATGTCCTCTTCAGGCGGAGCCTGTTCCCAGATGCGCTTCCCGAGGGCGGTATAAAAGGCCCCGACCAATTCCGCGTGCCCTTTCTTTCGAATCGCCATTACCGTGCGAAGGGCCGGTCCAGATCGCGCTTCGAGCGTGCGGAGGTCGGTCCCCTCTTCTGCGTTGACGACATCGAGGGAGAACACACCCCAATCGAGGGCGATTTCGCCGAGCTCTTCGAGCCGTACTGCCCACCGCGACGTCTGGTAACACCAAGGACAACGCGGGTCGAAGTGAAATTTCACCTGTTCCATTGCTCTTGCTCCTCATGGGTGGCGGATTTCGACTTATGGCGATAACTCGACGGCTCGGCCCTCGAAGCCATGTACTCGGTGTGCTTCGACAAGCCGACGGGAGTTCCAAGCTCGTGTGCTGTCTCGAGCGTTCCGCTCGAGTCGCGAGCGGCCTGCTTATGTCCCTTCTGTCGCTCGAGCGTGCACGCGACGTTTTCCATCCTACGGTCCTCGTTGGTACGTCCGTCGTGACCGAGAAGATCGCAAAGGTTGAAACCACCTACTCGCTACACTGCTCGTAACGGGGGCGCCGGGACGAGTCGCCGCGGTTCGTCCGAGCGCAGCGAATTGAGGGCGGATGCAAGAGCCGTGGGACCGGTCGGGTCCCGTCCAAAAGCCGGGACCGTCGGGTCCTCGTGCCGGTTTTTGGATTCGATTCGCTGCGTTGTTGTTGGATTCGGTCCTGCTCAATGTCGTCGACCTCATCCTTAGGGACGCCCTTGGGAACGACGCAGGATCGACGATCGGCGTGCTCGCCGGAATCGTATATTTCATCGCCCTTGTCGGATCGCCTCGTGGCCAAACCCTTGGCGCGATGGCGCTCAGGATCAGGGTGATCTCACTCGCGACCGGAGGGTCGATCGGATACGCCCGCTCGGTTGTCCGCTACGTCGTGAGCCTCTTTTCCGGTCTTGTCATATTTCTCGGGTACTTCTGGATGCTCTGGGATCGGGAGAAGCAAACCTGGCATGACAAGGCCGTCGGATCGGTGGTCGTTCCCGTGGCGAGCAACCCAATCGGTGGATCGGGACCGACGTTTGGTTCTTAGCGGGGATACGGTGCGAAGAGAGTCGCTCATAGAAGAACGATCGCGCGTGCCACTGCGAGGACCGATGCCTTAGGAGTTCTTCGACGTCGGAGTCTTGTTCTTCAGGCGCTTCTTGACCGGACAGGCGCGCGGATCGTAAGGCTGTAAAGCCTGGTGCGATGACGTCGGTGCCTCGAGATCCTGCGTGATCGAAGACTGCAGCACCGACGCTTGGATCAAAGCCACAAGCTCGGCGGATGCCGAAGGATTACGAACGGCGGATTCCTTTCGCGAATTCTTCGGCGCTCGTTTCGGTGACGCGGGTGCAACCGCGGTGGGGTCGTCCCGTACGGAAAGACTCGATCCGGTGACGATGGTGACCTCCGCACCGTTGGATTCCTTCTGCTCGCCGAGCGCGACGGGTCCTGCCAAGGAATCGAGCACGCGCTCGCCCTCGGCGAGGTGGCCTGGTGTGTAGAGAACGTCGGTTTCTGATATCGGACCCACAGGTGTCACCTCAGTCGAACCCGTGACGTCGAAGCCGAGTTGCTTGAGTTTCGTCGAGATTGCCGCGGTATCGCTCGATGATCCGATTCCGCCGTCGATGAAGACGGTCGCCTTTGATGGCGAAAGGCTGTGACCGGCCATGGGTGCTTTCATGAACTGTGAGATGGTCAGCTGATCTTGAGGTTCGGACGGAAACACGATGTAGCCGTAGTTGTATCCGTCATAGATGTAGCTGGACGACGGATCGATGCGAACGGGAAGCGTTAGCTCGGGTGTGGCGTCCACGTTGACGTTGTGGTACGTGAGAACGAGGTCGACGATGTCGCGGAGGCTGAGACCGTTGTCGACGACGAGCTGAGGAGCAATCGCCCCGAACAGGTCATTGTCGACGATGGGGTTACCCAGGCTCCTCTTTGCGAGTGCTGCGGCGAGAACCCTTAAGAACTCATGGTCACGTTCTATGCGGCCGATGTCGCCGGACCCGTCGTAGTGCCACTTGCCATCGACCTCGTATTGGAGGTGGCGTGCCCGCACGACGGCCAGCGCTTCGAAACCGTTGAGGTGGATGCATCCGGTCTGTTTGATGTTGAGCGTGGAATACGCGTCCTTCAATGGGTCGGGAAAGTACATGTCAATGCCGCCGAGCGCGTTCACGACACCTTGAAAACTGTCGAAGTTCAGCTCGACGAAGTGATTGATTGGGATCCCGAAATCTTCTTCAATGACGCTGACGAGTTGACTTGGACCGTAAAGAAGCGCCGAGTCAATCCGATTCGTCTCGTGGGGTCGCGCATTGGGCAAGAAGGTGTCTCGTGGGAAAGAGAGCAAGGCCACGTGGTGGGTTTGCGGATCAAGGCGCAGAACCATGATGACGTCGCTGTTGATGCCGGTGACGCCTTGCGCGCACGTACCGAATGCGGCGTTTTGGACCTTGAGGGCGCATCGCGACGTTGAGCCGATGAGCAGAATGTCCTGGATGCCGCCGTTCGGCGTCTTCGTGAGATTTCCTACTGCGATGTGATGAATCTGGTTGTTGCGGTAGATCGAGTACCCGACGGCAGCACACAGGAGAACGACGATGGCAATACCGACGCCGATACCCGACCACATGAGACGGCGGCCCGTCTTTGTCCGATGACGCCGGTGTTTGGCCCTCTTGGCATTATCCGGCGGAGTCGCAGCATCGGACACGAGGGTTCAGGGTACTGGAATCTGCGTAGACGAAATCCAGCGCCCGGTGTCTATTGGGTTGTCCGATCCCGACGACGCACGCGAAGCACAAGGGCCACGTCGGGTCTCGAAACACTTCTTGTCTTAGGAGGGACCGTCGTCTCTCGCTTTTGCGACATCTTCGAGCGCGGACCGTAGCTTGTTGATCCACTCGTCCTCGTTACGTCCAACGAGCTCGACACACCACGCGAGTGCCTCGCTTCGGCTTCGGGCAACGCCCGCGTCGACGAGGGTATCGAGTATTTGCCGCTGTTGAAGCTGAAGCCTCGTCATGACGGGAACGCTCGCCGTCGTGAAGAGCCTCGTCGTCGAGCCGAGAGTCGCTCCCCAAGACACCTTGCGAGAGAATCTCTCCTCGCCGCCGAGAGCGATTTCGATGCGGCGTTCGCGCGTGTCAGAGCGGAATCGCTCGATGCGAGCGGCATCGGCAATACCTTGGTCCGACCCGGCCTGGGGGATGAGATCAACGGGCGGCAAGGTGCCTACGACGAGGATCTCGTAATCGTCGACCACAATGTCGGGTTCGCCGACAAACCATTTGTCGACGAGATTGCCGATGAACCAAGCACGGATCTCCTCGCGCTCTGCTTGGGTCGTCGACGACCGACCGCGCCGGTCCTCTGCGAAACGCCACGCTGGCCCGCGACGGCCTCGGGGGCCGCGCCCTCGGGGTCCAAGGCCCCGTCTTCCATGTTCGTTTTCCATAATTACAGTATTACACACATCTTCTTTACGCGCAAGCAAGCGGATCAGGCGTGCGAAGGGGTGGCGCGGTCATCCGCAGGGGCGCGAAGGGTCGCGACGTTCTCGAGCCGGACAATTATTGACATCGTTGGTCGTTGCCGCGAGGCTTGCGACCACCGTGCCTGTACGTCGCTTGGGCAGGTCCGTTGCGCAGCGCAGAGGCGGCTCGTTCGAAGTCCACGCTCGGTGGTGGGGTCGAACTCCGATGGCCGGCTCGCGTTGGTTCACGAAACGTCGGTGCAGCAACGCGGGCGTGTGGAATCACAGGGAAATCCCAGTATCACCGAATGACGGGCCGTATCGGGCGAAGACTCGCTACGGGGAACATTCCACAACGTCGATTAAGGAGGAAGCGTGGCTATCCGCGAAAGGGAACTGTCGGATGTAGACAACGCGTTCCGCGTCGAGCAGCACGGCATCGACTACATCCCAGAGTCCGAGCGATGGGCGAAACCTCGGCATCTCTTCGGGATGTGGGCCGGGGCGAGCGTACAGATCGAGTACTTCGTTTACGGCGTTGGGCTCATGGCGTTCTTCGGACTGGACTTTGCCCAGGCCATCTTGCTCATCATCGTCGGCAACATCTCTTATCTCTTGCTTGGCGTAGCGAGCTTGCAAGGACCCAATGCCGGGACAACCGCGATGACGATCAACCGCGCGAGTTACGGCACGAACGGCTCGCGTCTCATCGCGCTGTTCAACTGGTTGACCCAAGTCGGCTTTGAGACCGAGGGGATTATCCTCGTGGTCTTTGCTGCCGAAGTGCTCGCCTTGAAGGCGGGGTTCCAAACGGGTACGCCTGCAAAGGTGATCTTCATCGTTATTGCTGTTCTTATTCAGCTCCTTGTGCCCGTGCTCGGCCATGCCGCGGTCGTAAAGACACTGCGCATCCTTATCGTGCCGTTCGTCGCGATGTTTGTGATACTCGCTGCTTTGACGCTCAACAAGGCGCACCTCACAGCTGCACACGGCGCCGGATGGCCGACGATGCTGGCAGGGCTTGCATTTGTCATCGCGCTGAGCGGATTGGGCTGGACGGAAAACGGGAACGACTTCTCGCGCTATTTGTCTCCAAACGCGTCGAAGCGGTCGATCATCGGTTGGGTCTTCCTCGGAACTGCAGTGCCCGAGATCCTCATCATGTTGCTCGGGGCAGCCGCAGGTACCTATGCATCGGCGATTGCCTTCGGGCTCAATCCCTTCGCGGCGTTTGAGTCCTCGCACGTCGTCGCGACTTGGTTCGTTGTGCCGCTTCTCGTCGTCTCTATTTTCCAGCTGTTTGCGATCAATAGTCTCGATCTTTACTCCTCAGGCGTGACGCTCCAGACAATGGGTGCGAACGTCAAGCGCTGGCAGGCAGTTGTCATCGACACCGCAATTGCTTGTGGTCTCACGTTCTACGCGATCTTCGATGCATCGTTCTTCAACCTGTTGAAGGACTTTGCCGATGTGGTGATCATCTGGATCGCGCCGTGGTTTGCGATCTACATCGTCGACTGGATGCTTCGTCGTTTCCGCTACGCGCCTGCCGAACTACAAAGGCGAGACAAGGGCGGCTTGTACTGGAGCCAAGGCGGGATTCGCTGGACGGCAATCATCGCCCAGATCCTCGGGATGATCGCCTCGATGTCGGCTCTCGCGCCGACGTTCCACGTTCCCTCGTGGATGAACGCCATCTCCACGCACACCAAGGGCGCTGACTTCAGTGTCTTTACGGGCATTGTGGTGGGTGGCCTCGTGTACTTCCTCCTCGCTGCGGCGCAGGTGCGCCGGGAGGCAAAGCGCCAAGACGAGATCCTCCAACGAGCTGCGTCACTGCACGGCGCGTGATCCCAAGCACGTAGCCGAAGAGCCCTTCGATGTGACGGGTCCGCCCCGGTTGCTCCGGGGCGGACCCAGCTCGCATGGAGCCTGCGGTGAATCAGGCGTTCGGCGGACGCCTGATTCTTCAGACGGCCTTCACGCGACCTGGGGGCATGGCGTCGCCGGACCAGTCGGCGATGAACTCCCCGGAGGCGTCTCGACGGAAGATGGGTATGGCGCCGAGCGCATGGACGAGAGCCGCATCGTCTCCGAGCGTCGCTTTCCAGGCCCCCGATTCGGTGACCAACGCTCCGATGGCAACGGGTATTGCTCCGACGCGCCGCAGCAAGTTCAGAGCGGCCTGGATTGAGGCGCCCGTCGAAACGACGTCGTCGACGACCGCCACACGGCGATTCGCGACTGCTCCCACGCGATTTCGATCGAAGAGCAGTCGTTGTTGGGCTCCGGTCGTTATCGACTTGACCGGCTCGTCGATGGCGTCTTTCAGATGGATCTTCGGGGTCTTTTGAAAGATGAGATAGTCATCGAGCCCGAGGGATCGGGTTACCTCGATGGCGAGTGGGATGCCCATTGTCGCGACGGAAGCGACGACATCGACGTCGTAGGGAGCGAGGAGCTCCGCGATCTCTGCGCCCGCTTTGGCCGAGAAACTGACGCCGTAGTCAACGGTGATGAGTAGGGCAATCGCGAGATCCTCGGCAATGGGGACGAGGGGGAGCTTGAGCTCCTGAGAGCCGATAAAGGTCGAATAGGTGCCTACCGGGGTGACCACACCTGAGATCGTGCACCCCGTACCGCCCGACCGCAAGGCGAGCAACCTCTGAAGTC
>Ga0181521_10000567_pt1 | contig 45602 bp, 39 predicted proteins | sample PEATcosm2014_Bin_32_FD_119764 | JGI IMG/M metagenome (GOLD analysis project Ga0181521, IMG submission 119764) | Peatland microbial communities from MTU Mesocosm Facility, Houghton, MI, USA - PEATcosm2014_Bin02_60_metaG | ecosystem: Environmental > Terrestrial > Soil > Wetlands > Peat | place...
TGGAAATCGCTCGTAAGTATTTCCAAGGCGCGGATTTATGCGCCATCTTTTGCAACGCCCTTTGGGCTGAAAAGCTGCCGCATCTCATCTTTCAGCCGGTACAACGTCTTGATCATCTACAGGTACCCTTCGGGCAGGGACTAGCCACCCCACGGACGAAGACCTGTCCATGGGGGCCCCGGCAGGGAATAGAGAACGAAGATCAGGCACGAAAACGCGGAACAACAACCTCTACTTCGAAGTAGAGGTTTTATGCGCAAAATTGGGTTATTTGGGAAGCGGCAGTGAGCGTTATCTTCCCTATTTGTTCGCTTTTCTGCGATAAAGTCAGGATTTATCTATCTGCGGTGAGGCAGACGCACTTGACAGGCGCTCAGGAAACCTCACACGGGCCGATTTGCAAATACTAATAGGTCGATGGTAATTGTCCCTTCTCCCGAAGGACAAAGTAGCAATTCTGAACTCCTTCAGGTTTGGTATTTGAGGGTGCCTTCATTTTGCGTAAATCTGGAAGGTTATCTGGGAAACCCATCATCTCAGTAAATAGAACCGGATCGTTCTTTTGAAGTGAATCGAGCACCCTCATCCACCGCGACCTATTAGCTACGTTTTGAGGGCTGTCCAGACGCAACGCTTGTCTTAGCTTCTCACCGTCCTTGTTAAGGGCTCTTACGCGCCCGTCCAAGGCGATCTGGAGGCAATCGCTGAACGCAACATTACACGGATCTGGTAAACCGAGGATTGCCTTTTTCGACTCATTGCATGTGCCACAGGCATATAGCAGGTTTGTATATACGCATATGCCGTCGCTGTCAGTTGTGACCGGAATAAAGTGGTCGATATGAAACGTTGCGCTGCGTCCATACCACTGTTCCCGGTGGAGACAGTAGACACACCGGAAAAGGAACTCATCCCGCAGCCAGTCGCGATAACTTTCGTAGACCGAATAGCCGCCGGGACCATGACGTCTGACATGAGGTTTAGTCGGATACTCGAATCCTCTCATCAATGTTCGTCACTCCCGCCGATTGGCCTCGAAAGTAGTCTTCGTTCGAGTTCATCCAGCCCCTTGACCGGTCGCGGCGCGACTTGGTTGATGTGATAGTCGGCGTATTCTTGAAGAAGTTCGAGCCGCGCTCGTTCGATGTCATTCAGATCGCCTGCAATCTGTTTATCAATCAGCAGGCCGCGCTCGCGATTCGTTCGTGGCCAACTTTCTTCTAACTTCCTGAAGTCTGCAAATGAAACCTCAGTCCGAAAGTCCACTGGAAAGTAGCAGTCCTGCTTGAATGGCACTCCAACTCGTTCCCATGATGTGAAGGTGTCGAGAAGCAGACGTTCGAGCTTCCCCGGAAGTGAGTAGAGCCTGAGGACTTCGCAGTCCACATCCAATAAAAGCTCTCTCAATTTAGTTGTATTTGCACGCGATGATGCCACTTTGATATATCTGCTTGCAGCCGCCTCAAGCGATGTGAAAGAAGCTTGAGGTGGCATAGGCATTCTTCTGATGTCTCCTACGACATTGTCGCGTTTACCTAAATACGAGAAGACATACGCGTTCGCGATTGGGGAATTCAGAACAGCCCAAAGGGTGAGAATCGAATAGGAAACGTTGGTTGGCCGAACAACTATAAAACGGCTCGACACTGGGTGACCCTCGCGGTCCAACAGCGCCTTAAGGCGCCAGGGTCCACGTCCCGAAGGTGCGTAATTCAGCAGAACCTGTGGAGTACCAACGATGGTTCCATTCACGGCGCGACGGATCACAGTCGCGTCGAGGTTGACCCAATATAATGTTGGCAGTTTGTGCAGTTGAAGTTCCTGATCGAAATGCACAAAACCCGCCTGACATTTGGGAAATTTTTTCTCGGAAAATGTATTGCTTCCCTCGGGAAGATCGGCACCGTGAAATTCAAAGCCTTGTCCTACACTCGCTACGTTCTCAAGTTTGGGATTGCCGCCGAAGTAGTTCCAGATTTCCTCTAGGTCAGGGACACGCAGAGAGCACTTCCTCTCGCTGAGGAACCTGGATTGACTTACAAGCGCGGTACTAGAAGCCGTATAATTTGATCTGAATGATGGTAATCCACGCTCTCGAATCCGACTGTAGCGCACGAAACTCTCGTTGACGGCTTGTTTGCGGCGGCCCAAAAGAATTACTGATTCGGCATCGGAGAAAGAGAACACCTGATCAGGGAAAAGGCAGATTTCTCTCAATTCAAACTTGGTCAGGAGCATCTGTCGAACGTCTTTGGCATTGCTATTGTGCAGGAATGATTGTGGTAGCACGACCCCAAACACCGCTTCACCTCGCAGGTTTGGCAGTGTACACCACAGCATTTCCGCCGACTTGTTGACGAACTTCAGTTCTGATTTCTTTTTTCTATAGGAAGTCTTTTCTTCAGGTGAAAAGTTGTCAAACGGGGGATTCGCAAGGAGTATCGTGCTGTTCTTTGCCTGCTCAACGAGGCCATTGCCAACGAACATGTCTCCTGCCTGCAAATCCCACCCGTCAGGGTTGGGAATATCAGTCAAGGTGAGGGACAGTCGAGCCAATTCGAGCGCGAACGGATCAATATCGGACCCATGCAGCCGGCTGCGCAAATAGGGTCCTCGCCTACGCGCTGTTGCTCGTTCGGAGGGTAACAGCTCGGTCAGGAGTCGCATGGCCGAGACAAGGAATGCTGCATGCCCGCATGCCGGCTCAAATACGCTCCTTTCATCAACGGGTATTTCAGCTATCCAATCCGATAGATTTCCGACAACATAATCCACAAGGAAAGAGGGTGTACTGTGCGTTCGGAGTTTTATCCGGGTTTCTCTGGAGATCAGAGCGTTCTCATATACATACGCGAGCGACTCTGTAGTCGTAAGCGCAAGGCTGCTATAGCGGCTGATGGTATTCGCGGCATTCTGGAGACCTTCGCGCTCCTTTCGATTCCGAATGGTCAGCGGGCTTTCCTTATAATGGGCCGCAAGCCGAGTGAAAACCTCATCTACACTTGTCAGATCTAGGTCGCCAAACAACGGGACCTGCTTGTCGTGAAGAATCTTGCCGGAGACGAGCCAAAAAATCGCCTTTAGTAGCCAATGGCCTGTAGCTGGGGGGACATCTTCTAACCCCATGACCTCCTTGAGTACCAATACATTGCGCTCGATAAGTTTCTCAAGTGATTTGCCGACTTCTTCCTCCACCAGGGGCATCAGTCCTAAATCTACAAAGCTCAGTTGGTATTCCGTCTTGAAACGGCCCCATGTCTTCGCCCTGTAGACGACATCTGGAGAGAATTCGTCCTTCTGCCGGATGAAAAACTGCTCAACATCCGAGCCGGGAATGCTTTCCAGGAACTCTGGTGATTGGCTTCCTTGCTTCCACCACTGAAGCGTATTCCCGGAACACACGAAAACGACTGGGGCTCCGAGTGCTCGACAATCCCGAGCCGCCAAACGGGGGTCGCTATTCGCTGACGTGACCGCGATACAAGCAGAACGCGAATCCGTTGGTGCCTGTGCAAACCCAACAATCGGGGCAACTTGATCAAGGCCGAACTTGAAATCGGAACGCAGAAGGTCGGGCCTGTAACCACAGCCCAGGAGAGGAGTTCTAATCGCTTGCGGATGGATGAGTGTGGTCATCGAACTGCTCCAGTCCCCCTGAACGCACCTTTTCTTGTGCAACTAATTCTCGCATATATAGCTGTGTCTGCCTTGTCCTGCGCAAAGAGTAGCATCAGATGTCACAAATTATAGCGAATAAATGGCGAATATGCAAGAACTACTTTAGTGGGGTGAGTTTGCAGAGGATGATCGTCAACCCTTATGCTAACAATCAAAATCGCATCTAAATCTGGAAACTCCATTGACGCCATTCAACTTCTGAATGGCCGACAATCCGGAAACCTTCCGCCTGGACAATGTCGGCAGATCTTCATTTCCTAGTAGCGGCGGGCATCTCTAAAAAATGATCCGGAAGAAAGGCGCTTGGAGTCATTCGCGCCATTAGACGGCGCCTTTGAAGAAGAAGGTCTTGTGATGCGCGTCCCGATGGAGGAGCAGCCTGGGCCTAAAGACCGTACACGACTAAAGTCGTGCCCTGATACAAAGCCGCGGGCACCCAGTTAGTGATTTCGGCTCAATGCTCGAAGTGTACGAAGTTGCGGGGGTTGGAGGAGGCGTTGGAGGTAGCGGGAGTTCATTTGGCGGCCGGCAATCATTTGCGTGCTCCAGTTTCTCGCTCATGCGCAACACCGGCGCCGTGATAACTTTCCGGGGGACCGAGATAACTCGCGGGCGCCGCTCCCTGGCTCACCACCAGCTTTTCAAGCACCACCCCCGGATCGACCATCGTGAATTTCAGGGTGTGATATCCCGGCTGCTCCACGCGCAACGTGGAGGTCACTTTGCGGACGCCGTCGCTCACCGCCTCTTCCCAACCTTTTTGAGAATCGTTGGCCAGCGCATCGACCACCAGCGGCGGCTGATCGTCAAACGAGATGGCGTACCTCAATCCGCGCCCTGGAACAAAGTTCAGCGTCGGCGCCAGGATGGCCTCCACATTCAGGCTTCCGCTGTCGAAAAGAAACATCCGGTACTCGAGCACCGGAGCGGGCATTGGCGGCTCGACACTCGCGGCCGTGACGGGGAAGATCGTCATCCCCGAGCGCGTCTCGCCAAATCCGGGAATCCGCTCCCAATGCGCTTGATCTGTCGCGGACCGGCTGGTGAAATCTTCGGCCTCGATGGAGACGTAGTGACGCGCTTCAACGAATCCGTCGAGGGAATCTCGCGCCGGCACGGCGGGCCGCAATGCCTCGACGCGCACGCGAACTGGAGGACGGCCTGCCTGCGTTATGATACAAGACAGTGTCCATGAGACATCGCTGCAAGACGCCTGGTAAAAAGCAATTTAATTGGGAGCTGCCATCAAGACGCATTCTCCTTTGGGATGGATGGTGTTCAGCCGGGCAATTCACAGCACTGATTTTGATTTTTCTTCAACGACAGGAGATTCACAATGGCCGAAACAATCTTTAGCTCTTTCGAAACAGTAAAGTACGAGGGCCCTTCAAGTAAGAAGGCCCTTGCCTACCGCTGGTACGACGCAGACCGGGTCGTACTGGGCAAGCCCCTCAAGGATCATCTGCGCTTCTCGGTCGCCTACTGGCACTCGCTGGCTATGCGCGGAGGCGACCCATTTGGCTCAGCCACGATCCACCGCCCGTGGTTTGAGGCTGGCGACCCGATTGCGCAGGCCAAGGTGCAAGCCGATGCGGCTTTCGAGCTTTTCCGTGTGGCCGGGCTGCCCTTCTTTTGCTTCCATGACGCCGACATCGCGCCCGGCGGGGAGACTCTTGCCGAGACCCTGAAAAACTTCCACATCATGGTGGATTATTTCGAAGAGAAGATGAAAAAGTACCCGACCAAGCTGCTGTGGGGAACTGCAAATCTTTTCTCCCATCCGCGGTTTATGGCCGGCGCATCCACCAATCCCGATCCTGAGGTCTTCGCCTGGTGCGCGGCGACGGTGAAGAATTGCATGGATGCCACCAAGAGGCTCGGTGGCTCGAATTATGTGCTGTGGGGTGGACGCGAGGGTTACGAAACCCTGCTGAACACAAATATGAAGCAGGAACTCGAGCAAATGGGGCGCTTCCTGACTCTGGTGGTGGAGTATAAGCACAAGATCGGCTTTGACGGCCAGATTCTGATCGAACCCAAACCCAAGGAACCGACAACCCACCAATACGACTTTGACGTCGCGACGGTGTATTCATTCCTGAAGCGCTTTGGCCTGGAAAAGGAAGTCCGGGTTAATATCGAAGCCAACCACGCCATGCTCGCCGGACATACGTTTGAGCACGAGATTTCGACCGCGGGCGCGCTGGGAATCTTCGGATCTCTGGACATCAATCGCGGCGATGCGCTGCTGGGCTGGGATACGGACCAGTTCCCGAACGAACTTTGGTCGATGACGATGAGCATGTATCACGTCATCAAGGCCGGCGGCCTTACCAAGGGCGGATGCAACTTCGACGCCAAGGTGCGGCGCCAGAGCTTCACCCCCGAAGACATGGTCCATGCTCATGTGGGCGGCGCCGACCTCTGCGCTCGCGCATTCCTGACCGCTGCCAAGCTGATTGAAGACGGCCGGTACGATGAAATCCTCGCGCAACGCTATGCAGGCTGGAAATCGCCTGAGGCGGTCGCGATGCTCAGCGGCAAGGTTTCGCTCGATCAGATCGAGGCAACGGCTCTCAAGAACGGCATCAATCCGCAACCGCGTTCCGGCAAGCAGGAACAGATCGAGAATCTCCTGGCTCGTCTGATCTATTCAGACGCTCTTTAGAAAAGACGGCCTGAGCCGAAGCTGTTTTACGAACGTCCGGGGGGTTCGCTCCCGGACGCTCGTTTGAGGAAAGGGCCGTGAGCCAGCCCTATGTCCTATTGACGCGAATCTTCGTACTACAGGGGTACAAATCAAAGCCTTTACTTGTCGAGTTGCTTTGTGCCCGTTACCCGGAAGTTGGCGGTCTGCACCTGCGCGGAGTCCTCTGGCTGCGCGCCGCCGATGCTGACGCGGTACTCGCCGGGAAAGATGATGCGGTTCCCACTGGCATCAACCTGACCCAGAGAGCGCGGATCGACCGTGAGGCTCACGTGGGTTATCGTATGGGAAGCAAGATGCACGCGGGTGAATCCGGCAAGCACGTGGCGTGGAGTTTCGAAGCCCTTGGGCTGCGTCAGGTAAACTTCGACGACTTCATCCCCGGCCAGTGCTCCGGTGTTTTCGACATCGGCCTCCACTCGCAGTGAATCTCCGGCAACAATGCTTGCAGATCCGAGCATCAGGTTGCGGTAAGCGAAGGTGGTATAGCTTAACCCGTAGCCGAAGCTGTAAAGCGGCTTGCCTGAGAAATAGCGATATGTACGGCCCTGCATGGCATAGTCGTCAAACGCAGGAAGCTGATCCAGCGAGCGATAGAACGTGAGGGGAAGACGGCCGGCCGGATTGTTGTCACCTGCAAGCGTCTGGGCAATCGCAGTCCCGCCCTCTTCGCCGGGATACCATGCCTCGAGCACTGCGTCGGCATGCTCGTTTGCCCAGTTCACCGCAAGGGCGCTGCCGCTTTGCAGCACGACGATCAACGGCTTGCCAGTGCCCGCCAGAGCCTTCAACAGCTCTTCCTGATCGGCCGGCAGATCGATCGCGGTGCGGTCACCCCCGCTGAAACCGTCCAGCTTCACCGGCATCTCTTCCCCTTCAAGCGAAGGCGAAAGGCCGACCAGCGCAATAATGACGTCGGAATTCTTTGCGGCATTAACCGCCTCGTCGTGCAACACCGCGGCTGGAGCCTGCCACGTAAGATCGATGCCCGCGCTCCCCGTCCCGTGCAGGTACTCAAGCCGAATGGCGTGGGGTCTGGCGTCGGCAAAGTGCACGGGTGCTTCGATCACCGCGCCGCGTTCTCCGGTGGACTTGTGTTCACTGCCCACCAGGAGCTTTTCATCGAGAAACAACCGGAATCCTTCTGTGTTTTCGCATGCATAGCAGTAGTTCATCCGGACTCCGAGCTTGTAGTCGCCTGGCGCAGGTGGAGTGAAGTTGCCGCTCCAGCGCACCGAGTAGTTGTTGCGGCCGAGTCCGGCAACCGGCGCAACCTTGTCCCAATTGAAGTTGACGTTGACGTCGGTCCGCGTAAGCACCGGCTGTCCGCTGAGGTCCGCCGAGTTGAAGTACTCGGCCGTAAGTCCATGGCCGGCGCCGGTCGCCGGGCTGAGAGCGGTGTGTTCGATGGGCATGGCAAAGCCTGCGACCAGCGTCGATCCCTGCGCATAGCTGACAGTGGCCGCGGGGAAGCGCTTCTCGATTCCGGTGAGAGGGTAGACCGGCTCCGGCGGCGGCGCATTGTAGTTACCCTGCAACGACTGCACCAGTTCGGCCGTGGGGCCAACAACCGCGATGCGCCTAACGCCAGACTTGAGTGGCAGGACCCCGTCGTTGTTCTTGAGCAGCACGATGGACTCGCAAGCCGCCTGCAATGCGAGTGCGCGGTGTTCTGGCGAGTTGTTCTCGGACAGGGGAATCCGGCCATAGGCATAGCTCGCCGGTGGATCGAACATGCCAAGATCAAAGCGAGCGCGGAACAAGCGCCGCAGGGAGTTATCGATGTCGGCCTCGGTCACCAGTTGCTGGCGCACCGCTTCGCCGAGCAAGGGAAAGGCCTGCCCCGGGCCATAGATGCACTCCAGATCGGCACCAGCCTTCAGCGCGGCCGCTGCGGCGTGCGGCATGTCCGGCGCATAATGGTGACCGATATCGACATCGGATATCGCGCCACAGTCGCTTACCACGTAGCCATCGAAGTGCCATGCGTCCCGCAGGTGATCGCGCAGGAGCATGGTGTTGGCGCACGCCGGCACGCCGTCGATGGCGTTATACGCGCACATCACCGATTGTGCGCGCGCCTCGGTAATAACCGCCCGAAACGCGGGCAGATACGTATCCTCAAGGTCGTGCTTGGAAACATCGACATTGGCGTTATGCCGCGTCGATTCCGGACCGCTATGAACGGCAAAGTGCTTGGCCGTGGACACCACGCGCGGATGGCCAGGGTCGTCTCCCTGCATTCCGGTAACAAAGGCGACGCCCATGCGGCCCGTCAGAAACGGGTCTTCTCCGTAGGTCTCCTGCCCTCGTCCCCAGCGCGGGTCGCGAAAGATATTGATGTTCGGCGCCCAGAACGTAAGACCGAAGAAACTCTCGTGCTGGTTCTGGCGAATCGCCTCGTTATACTTGGCGCGGGCTTCGGTTGAAATCACCTCGCCCATGCGATGCACGAGGGGCGCATCCCAGGTGGCCGCCATTCCGATCACCTGTGGAAACTCCGTCGCGTAGCCGGCAAAGGCGACACCATGCAGGCCTTCGTTCCACCAATCGTACTTCGGAATGCCCAGTCGCGGGATGGCAGGCGCATGGTCGCGCATCTGCTGTACCTTCTCTTCAAGCGTCAACCGTCCGATCAGATCGTCGACGCGCCGGTCAACCGGAACTGACGGGTCCATATAGGGCAAAGGCTGCTGGGCCGCGACCCGCAGCGTGGCTGATAGTACTAAAAAAAGGGCGAAAGAACTCCGGATCTGGAACAATTTCATGAGCAGGCCTGCCTGAAAGATCGATTGTTGCGCATCTTGCTGTTGCGCCAATGAAGAGTGCGAATTATGCCATTATAGCCAGCACGTCCGGTCCGGCGAGAGCCTTATTGCGCACAGCCACCATTTGACAACCAGTCGATCCACCCAGCATCGGCATTCCTGAGTAGGCTCGTTCGGATGCCAGTTGGCGCAAACAGGCTAATTCACTCATCCAACACATCTTGTTGCCGTAAAGTTCGCATTCTTTCAGTTCAGTTTTGAAAAACGCCGTTAGCGCCATTCATTCCCTGAGTGACTAATTTACATAGCACAAAGGATAGGGACCCGTCTTGATTGCCTTGTGTAGACAAGCGGTATCTCCAAATAATTGATCTGGCGGAAGGGCGCGGGGGGGCATGCGCGACAAAAAGACGGCGCCTTTGAAAAGAAGGTTTTGTTGATGCGCGTTCTCATCCGGTAAATAATTATCCGGCCGCGGAGATGATGTGCCTTCAGGCGCAGGAAGCGCGTTGGCTGCCGCGCCAGGGAGTAATGCGGCGCGCCAGCCAGCCAGCCATCCTGCTAAAAAGGGATGGCGCGGAGTGGGGTGGCTTTGCCTTGCTCGTGGCCGCGCGCAACTGGGCCAGGGTGTCTTTGACCATCGTCCGCAGAGACTCGGCCTCGAAGGTGCAGGAGCGCAGATAGGCTGAGATGGTCAGGCCGGCCTCGGCGGCGCGGCGGTGCAGTTGCGCACTCTCCGCCCTGCTCATGCGGATGGTAATGCTGGCGTCCTTCAAATCCCGTTCGACAGGCGCAGTCCGAAGGAAGCTGGGGGCCTGATTGGGATCTGGGTCCGGAGTTGCTCCTGGCTCCAGGTTTGCGATGGGTCGAGTTAGCGGATGCGTGACCGTTGCCGAGGCATCTTCATAACAAAATGGCTCCACATCGGCAGGCTGAGTAAGCGACCGGTCTGAGATTTGGGAGGGGACTTGGGAGGGACGGTAGCGCGCGTGGGCCTTCAGTGCGTTCTCGTAGCTGAGGGTTGCCACGTCGTCGGCCAGATCGTCATCGTTCCAGGAGGGCGCGGGTCTCCACTTCATCGACAAAGTTCCGTCGCCGGGGACGCCGGTGGCTTGCTCTGGCGCGGCAAGCGCGGCCAGAAAGCCGGCAAAGGTGGAGTAGGCGGGGGAGGGCGCGGATTTCCACTCCGGCGACGATGACCTGTCGCTGGAGGCCCGGGATTCAGTTGGTTGTTGCATGGCATGGAGCATAGCGCGTGGCAGAGTGGCTAGCGTGAGGAATTTCCCATGCAAAGACGAAAGTGCTCCCAGAAAAGGACGAGCAGATTGCGTGTCCTGAAATGAAACATGCGTGACTCTCTGTGCCCGCTTGAATCAGCGAGAAGGGCCGACGCGGTCAGGCGCAAACTGTTTCGACGGCTTCGGGATCGGGGAGGATGCGTCCGGGGAGCCTCAGCAGTTGGGTGACAGCCTCGGCGGTCATGGGGCGGGCAAGGAGAAATCCCTGGCCGTAGCGGCAGCCCATCTCGCGCAACAGGCGATATTGCTCATGGGTTTCAATTCCCTCGGCCATCACGTCCATGCCGAGCACGCGGGCCAGTTCGATGATGGTGCGCACGATCTGCAGCGGTTGGTCGCCCTCGGTCATGCGGGTGACGAAAGAGCGATCAATCTTGAGCACGTCGAAGGGAAATGAATGCAGGTTGTTCAGGGAACTGTAGCCGGTGCCGAAGTCGTCCATCAACAAGGAAACACCCAGCCTGCGCAGGCTGCCGAGCACCATCAAGGCGGTGCGTAAATTGGGAATGAGGCTGGACTCGGTCATCTCCAGGCCGAGTTGGCGGCTGGAGATGCCTGATTGCACCAGGAGGCCCTCGACATGATCCGCCAAACCCTCGCGCGAAAACTGGCGGGCGGAGAGGTTGACGCCGACTCGCAGAGAAGCATGGCGCGGGTCTTCAAGGCACCACTGTTGAATCTGATTGCAGGCTTCGGCGAGCCCCCAGTCGCCAATGGGCAGGATCATGCCGCTTTCCTCGGCCTGCGGAATGAAGTCCATGGGCGGAATCAGGCCTCGCTCGGGATGGACCCAGCGGATAAGGGCTTCAAGACCAACAATCCTGCGCGTGGCAAGCTCGATCTCCGGCTGGTAATAAAGCACGAACTGTTTTTGCTCCAGTGCCTGGTGCAGGTCGGCATTGCCTGGCCAGTTTTGGTCCGCTTTTTCGGCAGCGCGGTAAGCACGCTGTGGTGCACTCCTGTTCTCAGTGATGGTATTGCGCAGCCTGCGCAACTCCAACTGGCTGGAGACCAGATCGGCCAGGGATTCCAGCGTGCGAATCGCCTCTGGCGGAATATCCCAGCCCTTCTCGCGGTGGAAGATGATCAGGATTCCGAGGATCTTTCCCGAAGAGGAGCGCACCGGAACGCAAGCAAAAGAAGCCATGCCGAGCATTTTGAGTCGCGGCAACAACATATCGCATAGAGGATGCGTGGAGATGTCGGTGATGATTACCGGACCGTCTTTGGCGAGCACCAGGTCGAAGATGGAGTTTTCGCGCGGCAGCTCGCGTATCACCTGACGCCAACAGGACTTCATCCAGACACGGCTCTCGTCGGCAAAGGCAAGTGTGGCTGAATCGGCCTGAAAGTACTCTGCAGCCAGCCGCGTAATTGCATCGAAAGCGGGCTCAGGCGGAGTGTCGAGTATCCCGACAGAAATCAGTGCAGCCAGCCGTTCATCCTCCTGCTGCTGATCCATCTCGATAAGCCCCAGCCCTGCTTGTGGCATCTCGACTCCTGGTCCCTGGCGCCCGAGAAAGGTTGGTTCTTGCTTAGACAGCCCTTTCTATATGCCGGCTTGCTCGACAAATACCAAAGGCTACCAGACCTGCTCCCTCATTGAGCCGCGGTTACAACGATGACATAGTCCAGCCTGTTACACAGGCGACGTGTCCTCTTTATCGGAAAGGATTACCAAGGGCATGAGGTTACCGCGGAGAGATTCAGGTGAGTACCGGACTCACGCTCTTCGTACTATTTGAGGGCAGCCGGTTGCCCCGTTTCCGTCCACAGGAAGGCGAGTTCGTCGGCGTCATCCTGAATCTGCTGTTCGACGCCAACGCCGGCAGAGTGGCCGCCGGTAATACTGTAATGGAGAAGGATGGGCCTTCCGCTGGACGAAGCCGGCTGCAACAAGGCTGTCATCTTGCGCGCATGGAGCGGATCCACGCGCGTGTCGTTGTCTCCGGTAAAGAACATCACCGCGGGATAAGCCGTGCCTGCCTTGACATTTTGATAGGGCGAATACTTGAGCAGGTAGCGGAACTGAATTTCGTTCTCCGCGGAGCCGTATTCCGTCTTCCAGTAGGAACCCACAAGGAATTTCTGGTAGCGCAACATGTCCAGCAGCGGATATCCGCACCAGACAGCTGAAAACAAATCCGGCCTCTGGGTAATGGAGGCGCCCATCAAGAGACCTCCATTGGACCGGCCACGAATGGCGAAGCGCGACGCAGAAGTGTACTTGTTGTCGATCAGGTACTCGGCGGCAGCGAACCAGTCATCGAAAACATTCTGCTTTTTCTCGAACATGGCCTGTTGATGCCAGCTTTCGCCGTACTCGCCGCCGCCCCGCAGGTTGGGCACGGCAAACCATCCGCCCTGCTCCATCCACCACGCATAGGACGGGTTCCAGATAGGCATTTCGCTGGAGTTGAAGCCGCCGTAGCCGGTCATCAACAAGCGCTCCGTCCCGTCCTGCTTCAAGCCTTTTTTGCCGGCGATGAACATGGGAACTCGGGTGCCGTCCTGTGACTTGAAGAACACCTGCTTTATCTCATACTGGCTTGGATCGAAGGGAATCTCCTGCCGAGCGAAAACCGTGCGTTTGCCGGTGACGGTATCCAGCCGGTAGATTGTCGGCGGCTGAATGAAGGACTGGAAAGTGTAGAAGCCGTAGCGGTCAGATGGTCGACCCGAGAGGCCGGAGGTCGAACCGATGCCGTTATAGTTGATGCGGCCGGCAGGCGTGCCATCCGGCGAGTAGATAGAGGTTTCCGCTTTCACGTCCTTGAGTCTCGTAACGAAGAGCTTGCCGCCCACGATAGAAAAATTTTGGATGGGGTCAGGACCTTCGGCGATGATGGTTTTCCAGTCGCTGGGCTTGGCGCCGGGCTGGGCTTTGAGGATGCGTCCGTTAGGCGCTTGATAATCGGTCCTCACAAACCAGGAGCCCATGGCGTAGATGGTCGAGAAGCGGAAGTCCATGCCCCACACCAGGATGTCGAATGGAGCGTCTTGCTTGCTCAGGTCGCGGAAGATAATATCGACGCGGCGAGCGGGAACGCCGCGTTCGATTTCTACGACAAGATAGCGGCCATCATCTGTGATTTCCGCACTGAACAGGTCGTCGCGCCCCAGCTTTTCGCCGTGAAACTCATGCCCCAAGATGAGCGTGTCGCTGCTGGTGGGCGTGCCCAGCTTATGCAAATAGAGCAGCGTACCGGACTTGTCGTTGCGCGCGTAATAAAAACTGCCGCCATCGGGAGTAAAGCGCACGCTGTCGTAGCGGGCGCTGGGCAGTTCATCCTCCAGCGTTTTTCCGGTCTTCACATTCAACAGATGGATGGAGGTTTCATCCGCGCCTCCCTGGCGCACACGGTAGGCCAGCAGCATTCCGTCGCGGGAGACGTCCGCCAAACTTACGGAGGTATTGGGATTGTGGCCCAGCGCGACGGGGTCGGCCAGCCTCTCGTCCTTCCCTGTCCAACCGTGGCGAAGGTAGATCGAGGCTTGCTGCTCGCCAGCCAGCCGCTTCATAAAAAAGTAGTTGCCGCCGCGTTTGTAGGGCATTGACCAGCGAGAGACTTGTTCCAGCGCTTTCAGGCCTTCCACCAGCTGGGGCCGTATACTTGCCTGTTTCAGATAGAGTGCCGTGTAGGCGTTTTGGGTGTCGATAAAAGCGCGGGTTTGGGGGCTCCTGGCGTCTTCAAGCCAGCGGTAGTTGTCAACGATCTTCGTCCCGAAGTAATCGTCTACCACCGGGATGGACTCGACAGCCGGCGGCGGCGGCAGAGTGATGCCCTCGCGGCCACGAATTGTCTGGGCGAATGTGCCCATCCCGGCAACTACCCAAAGCAAAACTCCCGATTGGAAAATGCGCCGCATGCAATGCCTCCACAGCTTGCTGAAAAAGTCCCATTTTCAATCAATAATCACAAAAAGCATACCTCAGGGGCTAAAGCCCTTTGTTTCTTAATAAAGCATTTGCGGCACGACTGAAGTCGTGCCCTGACGCTTCTTGCTCCATTTTTACATTTTTCCGCAAGCAGTCCAGCCGACAGAATACCCGACAGGATGAGTGTTGCGCCGGTCACCCCGCATTGATATTGCCGATTTTGCCGGCAACCCCGGTAGAATCAACACCAGTGGCAGTAGATTCCCCAATCCAACCCTCAGTGCCGGCGCCGTCCAGATGGGTGCGCGCACTTAGGCTGCTGCGCCCTTCGCACGCGCATACCGTGTTCACGGCGACCCTGGTGCTGATGGCCTCGGCCTTCTTCTCGCACATCATCGGCCTGGTGCGCCTCAAATATATCGCCTGGCTCTTTGGCCGCGGCATGGAAGCCGATGCCTTCAACGCCGCCTTCGTGCTGCCGGACATGATTTCGTACTTTCTGGTGGGCGGCGCGGCCTCCATCACCTTTGTCATCATCCTCACGCGCTATCGCGAAACCGGGCGCGAAGAGGAGGGGCAGCGGTCACTTTCGGTGATTTTGACCACCATGTTCCTGGTGCTGGGCGCAGCCATTGTGCTGGCTGAAATATTCGCTCCATGGTATGTCCACTGGTGGTTCAACGGCTTTGATCCAGTGAAAGCGGCGCTGTGCACGCGGCTGACGCGCATTCTGCTGCCCGCGCAGTTGTTTTTCTTCGCCGGCGGGGTCTTCGGCGCGGTGCTACTGGTTCGCAAGCAGTTCAGCGTGCAGGCCTTCTCGCCGCTGATCTACAACCTGGGCATCATTGCGGGCGGCTTGTTTCTGGTGCATCTGCTAGGCGTCGATTCGCTGGCCATCGGCGCGCTGGCCGGGGCATTTCTGGGGCCGTTTCTGTTGAACGCGATCTTCGCCTGGCGGGCGGGCACGCACTATAGGCCTATTCTTGACTGGCGCGATCCGGGATTGCGCGAGTGGGTGCGGCTGTCTCTCCCGCTGATTGTCGGGGTTTCGCTGGTGAGCGCCGACAATTGGATCATCGCCCACTTTGCCTCGGAGACCATGGGCGGGGTCACGTTGATGACCTATGCCAAACAGCTCTTCACCGCGCCTATGACCATTCTGGCACAGGCGGCGGGAGCAGCCTCCATGCCATTTTTCGCCAGCCTGTGGAGCAAAGAGCGCCACTACGAATTTGCCACCGGCGTCGCAGACTCCGTCTCGCGCGTGGCCTCGCTGGGGCTGCTGGCGTCTTCGGCCATGGTGGCCCTGGCCGCGCCGCTGGTGGAATTGCTTGTCATGGGCGGACGTTTTTCCCCGAGCGACGCGCGCGAATGCGCCGGCTATTTTGCAATCTTTTCCATCAGCATGTTTCTGTGGTCGGCGCAGGCGATTTATGCGCGAGCTTTTTATGCCGCGGGCAACACGCTGATTCCGATGGTGGCGAGCACATTGGTCACGCTGCTCTCGCTGCCCATCTATTATTCGCTTTACCACGGGTATGGAGCCATCGGGCTGGCTATTGCCTCCGATCTGGGCATTGCCATGCAAACCGTCGTTCTCGCCGTGCTGCTGCATCTACGGCGCATGGTTTCACTGGCCAGTCTGGACTACGCGGAGATGGGCCGGTGCCTGATGGCCGCGCTGACGAGCGGAGTGGTTGTTGGGCTCGCCTCTTGGTGGCTGGGAGGGATGGCACACAAAGCAATGCCGGGGCAGGTTTACTGGGTCGACCTGGCAGTGCTGGCAGTTGGAATGGTGATGTGGTCCGCGATTACCAAATGGGTGCTGGAAATGAGCGGATCGGCGTTGCCCAGGGTGGCAAAGAAGCGGCTGGGGATGGGTTAGGGCAAATTCAGGAGAGAAATTTGAAGGTCTTGCCCTTCGGCATGGCCTTCATCCGCCGCAGAAATTCGCCTTCGTCGATCTCTTGCGGCCAGTCCAGATTGATGGAGAATTTATCCATAAAAAAATCGAGTGAATCAGACAAGGCTGGGGTCCGGCTAACAGCTCCCAGCTCTACTAGGCTATATATATCCCGAAATACAGCGTTTCCTGAATATTTAAGGGGAACATAGTTGACACCAGCCTTCTGCATGAGGTCGAGCGCCGTCAACTCGTCGAATTCGAGCAATATCTTCAGTATTTCGATCTGCCGCTCCCCGATTACGCGCTTCCGCTTCGTCTCCAGCCGATTAAAGAGGCTGTACATGGTGTCGCGGAAGAGGGCGCGCTGCATCTGCTTGCGAATCTCCGCCGTTAACCTTTCGCATTGGACTCGCACCCCTTGTAATGCAAAGATAAGAAACGGAGTAAGATCGTGGCCGCCCTGCCGGACTTCGCTCAGAACGCGCAGGTAAGCTGGCTTTTCATCATAGTAGTAGTTTGACATGGCAACGAAGGCCCTGTCTGTCAATCCCGCGCGGCGCAAAACAAGCGCCTCCATGGCGCGAGCCGTGCGTCCATTACCGTCCAGAAAAGGGTGCATGGCAGCCAGATGGTAATGCAAAGCCATGGCCTGTACCAACGGATCATGATCGTGGAACTCCGTCTCGGCTGCCTGAAGAAGTTCTGTAAACGCCACTTCACAAGCTGGCCCTCCCTCAGCGCCACGATGCTGGGGAGTGCCAAAGTGTACGTTAATATCGCGCCCGCGCAGCACGCCGGGAGGACAATGGTCCTCATCACATCCGGTCACAATGAGGCGATGAACCTCACGCACAAGATCGGCGGAGATGGGTCGATCATCGGGAAGCTCACCAATCCAGCGGTAAGTTCGCATCGCGGCGTGCGCCTGCCGCTGCGACCGCGTGCGCAGTTCTTCGGGCAATACATTGGGCCTTATTGCCTCATCCAGTTCTCGCTCGGTAAACTCCGCGCCCTCGATCCGGCTGGTTCCGGCGACCTCGCGTTTGAGCTGCAGCTCCTGTAGCGCCTCAACCCAGCTCTTCTGATAAGGGAGGGTCGTGAGCGCCTGTACCGCTGCTTTGGCTTCTACAAGGGCGGCCATGACAGCGCTTGCATCATAGAGAATCCAGCGTTTTGGCAGCTCATAGCGGATCATGAGTGATTCAGATTCATTTCTAGTTTGATTTTCAATTCATTTCCATCTCATATTTTGTCATCTGCTTTAGATTCTGTCAAATACAATATAACATTATTAATTCATATCCGATTCATTTCTGGTTCATTTCCACTACGTTTCCCGAGTTTCTATCTCAACGCCTACTCTCCGGCACGAGCAACGTACAGAAAGCACACTCCTATTTCAGACGCGTGTGCCCCTGTTAGGGCAGGGGCGCGAGCGTTCAAGCTGAACTTGCAGCACGGCAACGACTAGACCGGCTTGGACGATTCCGACGCGGCAGAAGCCGAAGCAGCGGAAAATGGCTTGCCTTCGGCTGACGCCTTGGCATCGGCTGCCGTCTTGGCTTCGGATTTCTTGATGTCGATGCCGCCCTTGAAGTAGGCGCCGTCTTCGATGCTGATGCGCGCCGCGGTTACGTCTCCGGTCAGGGCACCCTCGGCGCGGATGTCAACCCGGTCAGTGGCGACGATATTGCCGCGCACCTTGCCCAGAATGACGATTTCGCGCGCGGTGATGCCGGCGGCCACTTGGCCATTGCGGCCGATAGTGACGCGGTTACCGGGAAGGGCTATAGTGCCCTCGATTTTGCCGTCAATAAACAGCGACTCTGTGCCGACAATTTCTCCCTTGATAGTCAGGCCCTTGCCGATGGAGGCCTGGTCGCCTACCACAGCCGGAGCCCGGTTGGCGTATTCAGCGGACGAAGCGGGCACCGCGGGGCGGGAGGTTTCAGGATTAATGCTGGTGGTAGAAGGTCCGGATTGGATGGGTTTCCACATAGCGCTCAAAATGAATCCTTTTCTGTCCTGGAAGGACGGGCATTTTAAAACCAGGGCCATTGCCGCAGGCCCCAAAAAATCCAAGTGAATCTGTGAACTGCCGGACGTTTCGCCTGGAGCAACCCACGCGCGGCCACAACTAGGATGTTACTCTTCCCGGCCCTCCAGGAGTATTGCTTTGAGATTATTTTATGACAACACGCTGTACTCTTGAGCTATGACCGATCGGGAGCTGGTGGCGCGGATTGCCCGTTCCGCCGGTGGCAAGGCCGGATATAAACAACTGGTGCGCGAACTGGGCCTGGGCGGAGGCCGGGAACGGCGTCTTCTGCTGGAACAACTTGCACGGCTGACTGCCCGCGGCACGTTGGCCAGGCTCGATACTGAGCACTGGAGCATCCCAAAACCACTTGGCAGGCGGGACAATCTGGCCGCCGGGCGGTTGGACCTGCATCGCGACGGCTACGGCTTTGTGCGGCCCAGCGCCCGCCAGGCTTCCGATGGGGGAGATATCTTCATTCCTCCCAACGAGATCAGCGGCGCCATGCAGGGCGACCAGGTGCTGGTGGAAGTAGAGCCACCCAAGGCAGATGGCCGCCTCATGGGCCGGATTGTGCGCGTGCTGGAGCGGCACAACCCCACCGTCGTCGGCGTCTTTCACTACGCCCGGTCGGATCGCGCGCAAACCGGAGTCCCCAGCGACAGGTCTTCGTCGCTGGGGTGGAAGGGCCACTCCGTCGTTCCTTTCGACGAGCGGATGACGCAGTCCATCTTGATTCCCGCTGGGCAGGAGCTGCCTGCCGCCCGTGAGTCAGCCTCGCCCCACCGTGTTCTCGGTGAAGAAGCAGCATCTCGCGCCCACCATAGCCTGGAAGGGCTGGTGGTGGATGTGGAGATCACCAGTTGGCCCACGCCAACGCGGCCGCCGGTAGGTCGCGTGATCGAAGTACTGGGTTCGCCGGACGACTTCGGCGTGGACGTGGAAATGATGATCCGCAAGCACCAGTTGCCGCGTGTCTTTCCGGAAAGTGTGTTGGCCGAGGCGCGCGCCGTGGCACATCTGGACCTCTCGGAGGTTTCGCGCCGTCGCGATTTTCGCTCGCTCCCCATTGTCACCATCGATGGAGAAATAGCTAGGGACTTTGACGACGCGGTTCTGGTGACGGAACGCCCCGACGGAGGCTACGAGCTGCAGGTCCACATCGCCGATGTGGCCGAGTACGTGCGCGCGGGAACGGACCTCGACCTGGAGGCGCGGCTCCGCGGCACCAGCGTTTACTTCCCCGACCGCGCCATCCCCATGCTTCCGCAGGAGTTGTCGACGAACATTTGCAGCCTGCGCCCCGGTGAAGATCGTCTTGTTTTGAGCTGCCTGATGCAACTGGACAGCGGCGGCCGCATTCAAAGCTACGAGATAGTCGAGGGCGTAATCCGCTCGGCGGCGCGGATGACCTACACGGAGGTTCACACGATTCTTGAAAACGACGCCGAGACCCGCGCCCATTACGCGGCACTCGTACCCAATTTCGAGTTGATGCACAAGCTGGCCGTCCTGATGAACAAGCGGCGCGAGGAGCGGGGCAGCATCGACTTCGACCTGCCCGAGCCGGTGATCGAATTCGACGAGCAGGGCCAGATGCGCGGCATCACCAGGTCGGAGCGCACCTGGGCCAACCGGCTCATCGAAGAGTTTATGCTGGCGGCCAACGAGTGCGTTGCCACCTGGCTGGAAGACCTGCGGGTGCCTTCGATTTATCGAATTCATGAAAAGCCCGAGCCGCGCCGCGTGGTGCAATTCGAGGAGTTGGCGGCCAGTTTCGGCTATTCGCTTGGCTTGGGCGCGCTGCCGGTCCGGCGCATTCAGACGCGCGCAGAACGCCGCGAAGTGCGCGGGCAGGGGCGCAAGCCGCACGTGCACGAGGTGCCAGAAGACATTCCGGTGACGCCGCGCATGTATCAGAAGCTGGCGGCGAAGATCGAGGGCAAGCCGGAGGAGCGAATTCTGAGCTACCTGATGCTGCGCTCGCTTAAGCAGGCGCGCTACTCGGAGATCAACGAAGGCCACTTTGCACTGGCCGCGCCCACTTACACGCACTTTACCTCGCCTATTCGCCGCTATCCCGATTTGATTGTGCATCGAATCGTGAAGGCCTTGCTGCGAGAGGGCGTGCGTGGCGAAGGAGTCATTGCGGAGGGTCGCCACAGCTCGCCCTGGACGCATTCGAATGAGGAGCAGTCGAGCGGCGTGACTTCCCACCCTAGCCGCAAAAACAAAGACGCGGCGAGGATGGGGCACCCAGTTTTTGGTTTCACCGGCGAGCCGCCCATCCCCGAAGCCGAGCTGGCGCAGATTGCCGAGGAGAGCAGCCAGACCGAGCGCCGCGCCGCCGAGGCCGAGCGCGAGCTGGTGGAGTGGAAGAAGGTTCGCTTCATGCAGGACCGCGTGGGCGAGGAATTTACCGCGCTGGTGTTGAATCCTTCAAAATACGGCCTCTTTGTCGAGCTGACCGACCTGTTTGTAGAGGGGCTCGTGCCTATCGAATCGCTACGCGACGACCGCTATACCTGGCGCGAGAACACCCACGAGATTATCGGCGAGCGCACCGGACGCCGCTTCCGCGCGGGCGACCGGGTACAGGTGATTCTGGACCGCATCCTGGCAGATGAGCGCAAGTTGCAATTCACGATTGTGGAAGAAGGTTTGCTGCTTACCGGAAAAAAGGCCGCCAAGTCACCGCCTAAACCGAAAAAGAGCAAGCACAGAGACGCATCTTTTCCGGCTTCCAGGAAAAGGAAGAAGTTTGGCAAGAAGGGCAAGCGGCGCTGAGCCTTCCGGCAGGCAGCGCCGCGAGCGGTGAAGATACCTTATACTCCCGCCTGCTTCTCGGCGAAATCACCGATTATAGGCAGCTTGAAACGCTTGCCCTGGAAGGCGTTGATCACAGGCAGTAGCCAGATGAGCAACCAAGCCAGATCGACAACTAGCCAAAGAAGTGCGATTAGTCCGTGTATATACCACGGAAGAATGAACGCTAGAATACCAAAAACAATCGCGAGCGCAATGTCAATGACGACTGCCGCTACAGTCAGCAGAATCGACTGCCAGCAGTGGAAGCGTATCGATGCCTTCTGGTTGTAGGGCGCAACAACCAGGAAGATGATCGCTGGGATAAACGTGAAGTAGGCAAGGCCGCTGGCGGCATTGTCACTCAGGCCAGTTTGCGGAGTTTGTTCAGGCACGGTAGCTCCTTTGGGATTGGACCCCATTTGTGAGAGTAGATGTTTCACGCCCCAGCCGGACTGGGCATATCCCAAGGAAATCCGGACGGCTCTGATGCAAAGGGCGCGGGCTTGAGACGTGTCTAGGAAAAATGCCCCCGCAGGCGGTTGTCAAGCGGAATCTCAACTGGCCGCGGAGGCCTATTGCGCTGCGCGGATACCTATAACGAGGAAGATTGGATTCTGTCGATCAGCCCAGGATCGTTGTTGCGCACGTTCCCCACGCGGCTGCTGACCGGCCAGGCGCGCATTTGTTCTGCCGGGAAGGGGCGGAGCAACTCCATGGGAGGCTTTGTCGGGTCGCCGGGCGCAAGCCAGCGGGCATAGTCGCCCGGCTCCAAAATCACCGGCATGCGATTGTGGATGGGTTTCATCAATTCATTAGGGCTGGTGGTGAGGATAGTGAAGGATTCCAGCGGCAGGCCCTCAGCGGGTTGCCAGCTCTCCCAAAGCCCGGCAAAGGCGCAGGGTTCGCCGTTCTTGAGAGCGATGGCGTAGGGCTGCTTCGTTTTGGCGTCAATCTTTTGCCACTCGTAAAAGGCGTCGGCGGGCACCAGGCAGCGGCGCTTTTTCAAGGCCTCGCGGAAAGCGGGCTTACGGGCGGCTTCTTCAGCGCGGGCGTTGAAGGTGGAGTAGCTCAGCTTGGCGTCTTTGGCCCAGAAAGGCACCAGCCCCCAGCGTTGCATGGCAAACTCCCGGCGGCCGGAGCCGGGATTGAGCCGCACCACGGGCTGAACGCTCTGCGGAGCGATGTTGTAACTGGACGCAAAAAAGGGAATCCCTTCCAGCCCCACGTCGAACCAGCCGGCGATCTCCTCGGTCGTTGACTTGCGCATGAATCGACAGCACATACCCGCACAGGATAATCCGGCGCGGGCGCAAAGGCCAACCGGAAGCCGACGCATCAATCCAATACAATAGTGCAAGGAGCAGACTGATGGCACACATGGTGTTTTGCGTTCGCTACAAGAAGGAGATGGAAGGCCTGGAAGAGCCTCCCTTTGACTCCGAGCTGGGCCAGAAGATTTACATGAATGTTTCAAAGGCGGCGTGGGGCGAGTGGGTCGATCGGCAGAAGATGCTGCTGAACGAATACCGCTTGCAGCCATGGACCCCGCAGGCGCAGCAGTTTCTGGTCGAGCAAATGGAGCAGTTCTTTTTTGGCGAGGGACTCGGTTTGCCCCAGGAGTTCGTTCCGCCGTCGCAGTAAGACAGGGATCAGGAATCAGTTGTCAGTTGTCAGTGGTCAGTTGTCAGTTAAGGCTGAGCGGTTGTCTGGTTTTCGGTATGACCCCTTGTGATTTCCAGTGAAGAAACCAATCCAGGCACAAGCACGCAAGCCCGGCCTCGTGTAAACTAAGTACGACCCCAAAAGCCGGCTCCCTCAGAGCCGGCTCGATTGTGTCGGGACGTGGCTCAGCCTGGTAGAGCACTCGCTTGGGGTGCGAGGGGTCGGCAGTTCAAATCTGCCCGTCCCGACCATTAAGTTTTTAGATTTCAGTTGCTTATGCAGGCGTTCATCGTCGGCATTTTTCTTCCACTTGTCCAATTGTGACGTAATTGTGTCATTGTCGAGGGCGGCTACCGCCCGCCGCTTGGCTTCCTGCCGAATATGGCTGTAGTGGCGGAGCATCTCGATTGAGACGTGTCCGGCGATGGACATGATGTCCGGTCGTCGGTGGGCTCAACATATCGGGCAAACTCCAGCCACCGGCGAGTGAGCGCCGCCCCTGCCGCGAGGTCGTATTTAGGTGTCCAGGGCAGAACAGTTCTCGCGAGGTCATTCGAGAAGGCGACCCGGCACGTTTCTCGCAAGATTCTATCAACACTTGGCCAAGGTATATTTGGCGCATTTGCCACAGGATGTTGTGGCCCTTGGAGCGCCATCTTTAGTCGTAGCTTTCGTTCTTCACCAAGATAGCTCGCAAGGGATTGCTTGACGCCGCGGATCATGGCATGAACTACTGGGATGCGGCCTAACTGAGCATGAAACTCGGGCGATGCTAGCATGCGAACTGCTGCACGCAGGTTATCCGCCAAGCCAGGTTTCATGAGTTGGTGGCGCGCATCGACTGAGGAAATGTTGCGGAATTCAAATGAGGGCGCAACCATTCGTGCGAAAGTATCGTTGAATTCGCGCCAGGTAACTGCCAAATTGCAGATAAACATCGCTTTTCCAAGCCCGTCTTGTGTCGTGCTGGCTGCTATGATCGCATCGCAGACATCATCGACATAGACTGCATTACAGATGCCCGATCCTTCATCGATAAGGGAGAAGTCACCCGCCCGGGCCCGCGCGATGATAGACGTTACAAATCCGCTGTACGGGCCGTACACGATCGTAGGGCGAAGAACCACGCCTTCAAAATCGCCGGCTTTGATCGCGTTCAAAAAAAGACGCTCCTCGGCAGCCTTCGAGTCACTGTACGACTCGCCATATCTGTGAATCACCGCCGTACTTTCGTGGGCGCATTCCGGCCCTGGATTAGGCCCGTGCACGGCCATCGAACTTGTGTAAACCACGCGACGAATCTTCGCTTGGCGCAAAGCTTTGATCACAGACTTCATCTGCCGCGGCCCATCCCGGTCCTCGCCGTGAGCTAGATGGAATACAGTGTCGCAACCATTTAGTGCGCTAGCCAGAGATTCGCGATCACACAAGTCCCCGCCAACCATCTCGGCTCCCAGCCGGGCAATCCGATTCGCATGACTAAACGAATGGACGAAAGCTCGATATGGAGTGCGGTGAATCAACGACAAGCGTTCACACAATCGGGTACCGATAAATCCCGTGGCTCCGGTAACCAGGATTTTGCCGGGTATATCTGATATCTCCCTCTGTGTGGGCGTCGTAGTTATCATGCAATCACCCAGGGCTGCTGCATTGGAGTCCGGATGGAGTACGCCCGTTCGATGGTTTCGAGAACCCGAATGCTGGAATTAACATCATTCAACGGTGGACGCCGTGTTCGTACTGCATCCACGAAATCTGCCCATAGCCGATGACCGCCTCCCTTGTCGTCCGAATTGGCTAGCGCTCCGCTCCAATTCAGCATTGACTCAGTGGGTAGGCCTGTGACGTGGGACTTGATCAGTACGGACTCCGGCCAGCTCCGGCCGAGCATGGCCGTGGCGCGCGTACCTATCGCGCAGATCGTGTTCGGCAATGGGTGTGTCCAGCTGAACCACATCGAGCACGGAACGGAACGCCCGAATACAGAAACGCTGCCGGCAAGATATGCGTTGGATTCGACACCGCCGAACGAATCATCCTCGAATCGCAGAACGTCAATTGGACCAAACAGAGCAATCACTCTATCCACAATGTGAATTCCCGAATCGTATAAAACACCGCCGCGGGTGGTCGCGAAATTGTAGTAAGCATCTCCGGACATCGGGTAGTCCATCTTTGCGCCAAATTCGCACTTTACCTCCTGCAATTCGCCGAGCATTCCCTCCTGGATAACAGCCGACATAAGAGCATTGCCGCCTAGGAATCTGGTTTGGAATCCGACGCCGAGTAGCCGCCCTGCGCGCTCCACAACAGCGGCTATCTCCCTGGCTTCGTCAGGGTTGGCAGCCAATGGCTTTTCGCAAAGAACGTCGAGACCTTTTTCAAGCAGACTGCAGCAGACGCTCTTATGTAAGCGTGGAGGAACAGCGACCAGAGCAATATCTGCGCTTGTAACTACAGCATCTAGATCGTTGGTGATGGGTGTGGGCAGCCCAAAAAGCCGCTTTGCTCGCTCGGCCGTCGCAAGAATCTTGTCGCACAGGATGCTGATCTTTATATCGCTCCGGTTTAGAACTATCGGCAGATGGACCTCTTGCGTGATTGCTCCGCAACCGATAATGCCGAGGCGCAACGGCGTCATGGCTTTGGTACTCAATAGAATCGGAGAATATGCTGTTGATGTACCCATCTGTTACATCACGGATTTCATTTTTGATTCATCACTCTGAACCGGGATTTCCATTTTGCTTTCCCGGCGAAGACAGTATACCGTCAGTTGCCGCTGCTGCGATATTTTTTGCATTGATTCCAAGGCCAAAGGGCCGGGCATTCCAGGTTGGGCTGTCTCCCAGACCAAGAAGCCATCACTTTGCCCTATTTCGAAGAGATTTTACGGACACCTATTCCTTACCCCAGACCTCCAGATTGGTTTCGCCTGGATGCTGCGACACCTTGCCGGGCGGCATACTCGTGAAGTTCGGCAAGCTGCATTTCTGGGTGCTGGCCGTTCAAGGTCGAAACTCAGGCGTACAGAACAACACGTATGGTGACCTCCAAGGGTTATCGGCGGACGCAGCGAAGCTGCAATCGCCGCACGCCAAACTGTGATGTAAATATGACGTGACCCGGCACAAAACGGCCGTTCCGATTACTGCGGCTACGCAGTTTTCGGGCTAAAAACCTAATAAGGAGCCATTCTCGCTTAGGGTGCGAGGGGTCGGCAGTTCAAATCTTCCCGTCCCGACCATTTAGAATCTTCAGCTTACAAATTTCTCATTCCTTCCAACGCCACGACTGTGGGGACTTTTGTGGGGACCTTGACGTGATTCTGGTACATTTTTTCTGTTTACTGAAGAGACTGCCCAGCAATCGAGTCCAACGTCTCCACGGCCCGCCATTTTGCTTCCCGCCTAACGTGGCTGTAGTGTTACAGTATATTTCGACTGAGGTGACCACTGATTACCTGAATGGTGGAGTCCAGGGCTACGTCTGTGCCAGCGCCGAAATAAAATGGTGTCGCAGATCATGGATGCGGCACTCGACTTTGGCCTGTTTCTTCGCTGAAGTCCACGTCCGCTTCCACGATCCCTGGGCTTGCTGTAGTCCACGTCGTAGGGGGTCATCACGCCCCGATCTGGCGCGTCTTCGCCCTTGAACATCAGTTTTGCACTGGGGAAGATGTAGTCCTCGGGCTTTGCACCAAGCCAGCGGCCCCGCCATTCCTTGAGCGCGCCGAGCGCCGCTTGATTCAATGGCACGATGCGCCCCTCGCCGCTTTCAGTCTTTGACTCGCCAAACTGGAACTCCGCCTTCAAAAAGTCCACCTGGCACCAGCGCGCGCAGCGCTATTCGGCATTTTGTCTGAGCAGCGGCATAGGTGTATTCTCGTATTGAGCTTGAATCAACGAGGAGTTCTTCGGTGAGGCTTGGCGGATGACCACCATTGAGAAACTGCAAAGTGTTTTCCAAGATGTGTTCGACGATCCCTCGATCCGGCTCACATCGGAGCTTTCTCCCGCAACCTACCCGGATTGGGATTCGGTCGCCACAGTCCGCCTCGTTCTGAGCATCGAATCGGAATTTGGCATCCGCTTCACAACGGATCAAGTGGCAGAAATCAAGTCAGTGCAGAACCTTCTCGCCGTCCTCGAAAAGCAATGATTACACGGGATTTTTGCCTGGCCGACCAACTGGCGTTTGGCGAGCTTTCGGGCGATTTCAATCCGGTCCACATTGATCCGGTGGCGGCGCGGCGATCGATATTCGGTGGCGCCGTGGTGCATGGCATTCATTCGCTGCTGTGGGCTTTAGACGTTTGGTCGCAAGATCGCCCTCAACCGTTCAACATCAATTCCATTCGCGCCGACTTTGCGCGACCCATACGGTTGGGGGACGTCGTAACTTATTCCCTCATCAGCGAGCTGGACGGTCAAACGCAAATCCATCTGCTGGTTGACCAGTTTGTGACTACCAAGATCAAACTCAAGTGGAGCCATGCACCGACCCCGGAGCTGAAACTGTTCACTGTTGGGTTCCCGCCGCGCGAGGATCCCAAAGTGCTTGCGATGCGCGATGCTGAAAACGCATCCGGAGTGCTCCCGTTGTATCTGCATCGGGCTGTGGCGGCACAGCTTTTCCCACATCTTGGCACAGCGCTGCCGCTTGCCCAATTGCTGGCGACCACGCGCCTCGTTGGCATGGAATGTCCAGGTCTGCATTCTTTTTATTCGTCGCTCGATGTGTCATTCCGAGAAGATGCCAACATCACGCCAGTTCTGGCTTATGAAGTCACAAAGCTGGACACCCGTTACGGCCACGTGATGATCGCCGTCACGTCTCCGAACATGACCGGCAAGATTACCGCCTTCTTTCGGCCCTCACACCAGGAGCAAGCTCATTCACGCGCGTTGCAGGCGATCGTCAGCCGGGATGAGTTTGCCGGTCAGCGCGCTTTGGTGGTGGGCGGCTCCCGCGGCTTGGGCGAGGTGACCGCTAAGCTACTCGCGGCTGGCGGCGCAGATGTGAAGCTTACGTACCATCAAGGCGCGGACGACGCGCATCGAGTCGCCGCAGAGATCACTTCGGCGGGTGGTACGGCTGGGTGCCTGCAATTGAATGTTCTGGATCAAACTTACACCCTCGGCGACAGTTGGACGCCGACTCACCTGTACTATTTCGCGTCGCCGCTTATCGCATCGGGAAGGCCGGGCGCATTCTCTTGTGCATTGTTCCAGGTGTTCTGCAATTACTACGTCCTGGGTTTTCACCGACTGGTCGAAAAGCTGTGTGCCCTGGGTTTGAAGCGCGTGTTTTATCCTTCGACCATTTTTATCGACGAACTGCCACCGGACCTGAGCGAGTATGCGGTCGCAAAGATGGCCGGTGAAGAGCTCTGCCGGTTCCTGGAGAAGGCCCATCTTGATCTCCACATCTATCGGCCGCGGCTACCGCGTATGAGCACCGATCAAACCGCCAGTTTTATGCCAACTGAACAGAAGGATCCCGTTCCTGTATTGTTGGAGCATCTGCATGCCATCCGCTGAGAACCTGTTGGAAACCGCCCGGCAGCTCCGCCGCAAGGGCGATGTGCTCGAGGCCTACGACTGCTTGCGCCAAGCTGTCGCCACGGGACCAGAGTCATACGAGTTTCTTGCCAAGGCCGCCGAACTCTTCGAGCGTTTACAGGCGCAGGCTCCATTGCAGGGGATCATTCGCACATGTCGTGTCGCGTACTTGTGCAATCACACCGTTGTGTTTCACCTGCCTATCTTGCGTTTGCTGGCCTGGCTTGACGGCTTGGCAATGCAAGTGTATGCGCCCCCGTATGGCACGGTCGCGCAGGATGTGATGAAGCCGGACTCCCCACTCTATGCTTTTGCGCCGGATTTCGTCCTATTCGCCAACCACTGGCGCGATGCAAATCTTCCGGCAATCAGCAGCGAGCCTGAATCCACTGTGCGAGCCACTTTGAACGGCGTGAAGTATCAGTGGGATACCGTGTTAAGCGGACTTCCATGCCGGATTATCCAGCACAACTTTGATCTTCCGGTCTGCGACGCATACGGAGCGCTCAGCCAACGGCTTCCTGGCGTCCGGTCGGCTATTCTCCGTGAGTTGAATCTCCGACTTTCGCAGATCGCGCCGCCGCAGGTCGCCATTCTCGATCAAGACCAGGTTTCGGCCAATTTCGGCCGGGAACGATGGCAGGATGACCGTACATGGCATCTTGCTAAACAGCATCCGGCTCATGCTGCCCTGCCGGCGCTGGCCAAAGCTCAGCTGGCTTTAATTCGTGCCGGTCTGGGGCTGACGAAGAAGGTCCTCGTTCTCGATCTGGACAACACGTTGTGGAGCGGTGTTATCGGGGAAGATGGTCTTGGAGGTATCCGACTCGGCCCACCGGATGCGCGCGGCGAGGCTCATCAGGCACTGCAGCAGTATTGTCGCGAGTTGAAGGAACGAGGGATTCTGCTGGCCGTGTGCAGCAAGAACGACGAGGCCGACGCGCGATTGCCTTTCGAAGAACACGAAGGCTCGGTCTTGAAGCTAGCAGATTTCGCTGTTTTTACAGCTAACTGGCAGGACAAGGCCGCAAACCTGCAGGCGATGGCTCACAAGCTCAACCTCGGGCTGGATAGCTTCGTGTTTGTCGACGACAATCCGGCCGAGCGCGCCCACGTTCGCGCCCACTTGCCAATGGTCACAGTGCCGGAGTTCACCAGTGACCCGGCCGAGTATATCCGCACCCTAGCCGCAGGCCGGTACTTTGAAGCGTGGAGTCTATCTGAAGAAGACCGATTGCGCACCGACAGCTACGCCGCCGACACCAAACGCGAACAACTGCAACACAGCGCACTTTCCGTGACGGAGTACTTTCGCGAACTGTGCATGGTCTGCACTCATGGCTCATTCGATGAGGTCACTCTCCCGCGCGTGGCTCAGCTCGTCGGCAAGACCAATCAATTTAATTTGACCTCACGGCGTCACAGCCTCGAAGAGTTGCGGCGGTTCAGCCAAAACGAGAAACACTGGACACATTGGTTCCGGCTAAAAGACAGGTTTGGCGATTACGGGATCATCGGTGTGATCGTCGCTGTGGACGACGGTGAAGTCAACTGGCGAATCGACACTCTGCTAATGAGCTGCCGGGTGATGGGGCGTGGCATGGAGCAGTTCATGATTCAAACGCTCGTCGCGGAGGCAAGAGAGAGAGGAATCGACAAGCTGGTCGGCGTTTACTGCCCTACTCCCAAGAACTCCATGGTGGCGGATTTCTATGCTAAAGTAGGATTTCGGCGGCTTGATGTGAACGACTCGGGCGAAGAATTTGAGTTGGACGTACGAGAGGCTCAATTGGCTGCTTCACCAATTGAGGACGCAACTTTGGCTTTGAGGAAAAAGTCATGACAACGACCGTTACCGGGAATCCGGAAACAACGGAAGAGGTTAAATACACTCGTGAGTCGTACCGCCGGTACCTGGCTACCTCCGACAAGCCAGTGCCTCGGGCGATTCGCTGGCTATACCGTCTCCGGAATCGCGTGCATGTGCCAGCTCCCCGCATCGTCGTGAAGCCGATTTTATGGATTTATCTCGGGCTACGTTTTGTGGTGTTCTTTATCCGGCGAGTCTTCATTGCCGAGCCGCTTTTCAAGGCTTATTGCACACGTTATGGGCGGAATCTCCGAACGGGCATCTTCATTCACTGGATTCAGGGCAAGGGAGACATCATCATCGGTGATAACGTTCTTATCGATGGAAAGAGCTCTTTTAGTTTTGCCAGCCGTTTTGTGGACCGGCCAGTGCTGGAAATCGGCAGCGGAAGCGTCATCGCCCATGGGTGCTCTCTTACGATTGGCAAACGTATCACGATTGGTCAGAATTGTGGAATTACCGGCGGATGTTTGATTATAGATTCCAGCGGACACCCGGTGGGCGCAACCAGCAAGGTCGTAGATCAATCCCAGAACAAGTGGGCTCCGCCATCAGATGACGATGTGCAGGAAGTGATCATTGGCGATAATGTTTGGGTTGGCCAACGTTCCATCATATTTCCGGGGGTCACGATCGGGGAGGGAAGCATCATTTCTGCGGGTTCAGTCGTGCGCATTAAGGTAATACCCCCTTACTCTTTGGTCGCCGGCAACCCCGCGAAGGTCATCTGCAAAATTCCAGGCGCTCCGAATGTCGAAGGGGCAGCCTCTCCAGCTGGCGCACAGGCGGAGCGTTGATAGCGTCATGGCTGCGAACTCTCCGCTCTCCTATATTGCCAAAGGACACCACCAAATAGCCTTTGTCGTCAAGGACTTGAATGAAGCCGAACGGTTCTTCAACGGCAAGTTAGGCGTGCGTCGCTTCATCCGTTTCCAGGATGTCTCGGTTCAAGAAGCAACATACCTCGGCGCTCCCGCCGATTTTCATATCGACATCTCCATCGGATACGCCGGCGGCACCCAGGTCGAGCTATTTCACCATCTATCCGGACGCAGTGTTTACAAGGACTTCCTGGATAAACGCGGTGGCGGACTTCATCACTTGGGTTTCATTGTCCCGGATTACAATCAAGCAATTGAGGATTTCACATCCAACGGATTTCCTGTCATCCAGAGCGGTCGAGTCGGTAACAACCCCGGAGTGAGGTTCGCCTACTTCGACACCGAAGCCGTAATCGGTGTTGTCATCGAGTGCATGGAGCTCGACGAGGAAAACCGAAGATTGTTTGAGAAGATAAAGGGGGCTCCGCTATGAGCCCCCAACTGCGCCGAATCCGACGCTAATATTATTATTGCGCCATGTAACCGCATAGGGAAGGAGTCCCGAATATGCGCATTCTGCATCTACATACACATCTGAGTGTCGGAGGGGGAACCACGGTGGTGATCGAACTGGCCGCAGCCCAAATGCGCCTGGGTCACGAGGTTACGATCGCGACAGTTTCTCCTAAGGCGCCATTGGACGATTGGGTGCGCAGCCAGGGGATTGAGGTGTTAAACATGGGTTGCGGAAGGACTTTTCGCGGCAGGTTCCAAGCCATTGACCAGATCCTGAGAAACAGGCACTTCGACGTGGTTAATGAACACTGGGAGATGTGGCTCGTTGGCGCGCTTGCGGCAATGAAAAATCGAACCCCGTTTGTGCACACCTACCATGCGAACCCGGGTAGGCGCTACTTTCTGAAGGAAGGCCTCGCATGTTTGTTCACCGACAAAGTGGTATTGCTAACGCCCGGACCGGATATATACATGCGCAAATGGGTGAGGCCGTCGCGCCGGAAGATTGAAGTCATCCCCAATGGGATTCAGCTCGATCGCCTGGATGGAGCGACGAGGGTTGAGGTGGATGGGATTCCGGTTGATGCGCCAGTAGTAGGGATGGTGGCGAGGATCGATCCGCAGAAGGATTTAGGGACATTCATTCGTGCGGCCAAACTGATCAACGCGCGGCGGCCCGAGGTGCATTTTGTCGCTGTGGGCGACGGGCCCCAGCGGGGGATGTACGAGGATCTGGTAAAGACGATCGGCGTGGCGAACTTTCATTTTCTGGGGCGCCGCAACGATATTCCTTCACTCCTGCGACGGATAAACGTCAACGTGCTGGCGACACATTATGAAGCTTTACCGACTGTGCTGCTGGAGGGGATGGCCAGTGGCTGCGTTTGCGCTGCAAGCGATATTCCTTCGAACCGCTACACGTTGGATGAGGGAAGAGCGGGCTTGCTCTATTCTCATCGGAATCCTGAGGCGCTTGCGAATGCCATCGAGCGGCTGCTCAGCGACCAAGCCCTTGCCGACAGGTTTCGGGCACACGCAGCGGAGTGGGTGAAGTATTTCAATTCCAAGCGAATGGCTGAGGATTACATCAAGCTCTATACAACCCTTTTACAGTAGAATCTCCCTGCGAATCTCGACGGTTGGGCGCGCCAAAGACCCATAATCACTTTTCGGGACACTACCCTGGACACTACTCACGCGTTCTCCCGCCCCGACTGCAGCGACGGGGCATATCTGTTATCCGTTGCGATGCTCTAACGACTTCGGTGGCGCGAAATGTCGTGCAGGCCGATGGCACAGAGCTTTGAGAAATAGCGTCAGGAACGCTCTAATTCGGACGCAAGCATTCTATTCACTACTTCCTTCATCTTTATCTGCGCTTTCCAATTTAGAATACGAGCAGCCTTCGCTGGATCGGCGAAGCTCGTTGTGATGTCCGTCGGCCGCAGCAATGTCTGGTCATAATCGACAAACTCCTCCCAGTTGAGGCCTGCAGACTGGAAGGCATATTCAACAAATTCGCGAAGGGAGTGACTTTCGCCGGTCGCGACAACAATATCTTCTGCTGTGTGATTCTGCATGAGCAGCCACATAGCTTGCACATATTCAGGCGCCCAGCCCCAGTCTCGAACGATGTCAATATTCCCAAGTTTAATCTTCTCAGATTGTCCGCGCAGAATGCGCGCAACGCCTGAAATGACCTTGCGCGTAACAAAACGTTCGCCACGCAGCGGCGACTCATGGTTAAATAAAATCCCGCTGCACGCGAATAGGCCATATGCCTCACGGTAATTAGATACCAGCCAGTAAGCCGCAGCTTTTGCTGCCGCGTATGGGCTTCGCGGGTGAAATGGCGTATCCTCGGTGGCTCCCGGAGGCCGTATATCTCCAAAACACTCACTTGACGCCGCATTATAAAGCTTACTCTTCTTTCCCATGAACCTAATTGCTTCCAATAAATTCAATGTGCCCGTGCTAATACTTTCCATTGTTTCTACAGGCTGCTCGAAAGATAGAGACACGGATGTTTGACCTGCCAGGTTATACACTTCATCTGGATTAGCCACAGCGAGGGAACTCAACACACTGCGGAAATCGCCGAGAGAAGCAGAGACAAGATGAATTCTATTCAACACTCCAAGGCGCTCGAGGCGCTCAAAACGTGTTAAGGCGACGTCGCGTGACGCGCCCCAGACCTCATAATCGAGATCCAGCAGATGTTTCGCCAGATAAGCCCCGTCCTGTCCCGAAATTCCATAAATCAGTGCTCTCATAACCTACCCAAAAGCCTCGCGTAAACAGAGTAAGTTTGCTGTGCGCAAATATCCCAGGAAAATTGCTTGGCGCGAACCTTGCCTTTCATGATCAACTCGCTTCTCTCCCTCGGTGACTGGGCTACCCTTAACATCGCATTCGAGATGCTGTGTATGTCCTTGGGATCAAAATATATGGCTGCATCGCCGGCAACTTCCGGTATCGAACCGGCGTTACTGCAAATAATCGGACAGGCGCACTCCATAGCTTCAAGCAAAGGAATGCCAAACCCCTCATACAAAGATGGACACACAAATGCCTCTGCTGAGGCATAGTAGCGCGATAACAGATCGTCGTCTCCTCGATCTACCAATACAATCCGGTCACGAGGAATCCCGAGTTCTTTTATTCGCTTCTGCTCCTCTTCGTTAAACCGGTCGCCACAGCATACTAATTTATGCGTCTTGAATACTAGAGATTCAGCGAATGCCGCGAGCAGCCCGTAAAAGTTCTTATGGGTAAAACGGTACCCAACATAAAGGAAGAAAGGCTCTCCCACGGCAACAACCGGATCAACTGGGGCGGTTAGCGAGGATGCGAGATGTATGACGCTAACTTTATCGGCGTCGACTTCATATAATCGTATTAAATCAGTTCGTGTACTTTCAGAAATGCAGATCAGATGGTCAGCGCGACGAAAAGCGGCCTTCCTGATATCGATTGTTTTATTGGTCTCGGGGGAGTCTGCCTGATAAATCTCCTGAAACAAATCGTAAACGGTAATTATAGTTTTTGCGGATGAGGTGGAGGTTCTATTACGGGAGTAAAACGTTTCGTGCACGATATCCGGCCTGTATGCCGACGAGAGCACACGGGAAAAGCAGGAGTCAAACCCCCGCGCAATTCTGCCCGAACCCCTCATGCGATCTGTAATTGGATAGCCAAGCACTGGAATCTCATGTGATTTGGCAGCTAATAGCTTGCTCCGGTAGAGTGGCGCGATAATGCGCACGTTAGTCCCAGGATATTTGTGAAGTCGTAGCGCAAGCTCCACAAAGTAGCGCGAGATACCTCCGAACGTCTGCCAAGTGAAAATCTGATAGTCATAACAGATTCGCATATCGTTCCTCCGTATTTAAAAAACTAACGAGTAGTCCTCCTCATCGGGGTTGTTTGGGAAATCTAATTGCGGAATCGGGTAGGTCACATTGTCGCGGACCGGGTGTTCTTCAAGAATCAGGCACTTTTTCAAGAGCGTGACCTCCAGCACCTTCGGGACTCGAGAGTTCGGGATTTGGCCGCTATAGTTGTTTCCATGAATGTGGGTTATTTCGTAGTGAATTCTGAGCTGCTCCATGATCTCGGCAAACTTAGCCCAGAGTATGTTAAGGTCATGGAACTCAATAGCCAATCCATTAATGTATTGTTCGAACCTGAGAAGGTCGGGAAGGACGCGAAATTCAGAGAGCTCAATATCCATTTTGACAAAAACCGAGTTCTCCGGGATTTCATCGGGCGAAAGCGACTGAAACGCCTCGGCAAAAGTAACAAACTGCGCGTTCTTTTCGTTCGAAATACCCCGTGCGTCAAATCGGACATTCGCTTTTGCGATGAAGCGTGAAAAGCCACGATAGATATGGGTCCAGGATTTCAGTGCCCAAAGCTTCCGACGCATGCGCGGCCAATTTAGAGATAAGGTCAACAGCGCAAATCTCAGGCTAAGAATCTCGCTCAGGGCATCTAGCATGTTCGTCCGGAACACGCCCTTTGATACAGAATAGTCGAAGCAGCAAACTGTCACGTCCGGCTTACGATTCAAGAAGTCGAGTTCGAAAGACCAGTCAGTGCTGACGCCAAAACTCATCAAATACTGCGACTGGAGAATCGATCGTTTATTCACTACATAGCCGCCGTCATGCCTGGCCCCCACTCGAATGAGGTCGCTGAGAAATGTCGGCCGATAACCCTCGAGAGAGGCTGAAATGCGTTCTTTCGTCCCAGCCCCATTATTCTTCGAACTGCACGCGTCCTTTCGGTTTGTCGAGCTCATATGAGGATGTCCCACCCATAGTTGAGAGTCGGACGGCGATTAAGCTTGATTCTGAAAGAAATGGGTTGCTAAACCATGAAGGGAGAGCCGTCGAATTCAAAGTCTATCACAGGATGGGTGAGCATATGCGGCTGACCCCGGCTAACATGAGACGCTCCTTGAGTGCCGAAATCCGGAAGGTTAAGGAATCGACTCCAGTGTAGCTGCCAACCGCATCTTCTGCCCTCGGCTTCACCGGACATTGATACACGAGGCAGATTTTCCATCGCCTGCGGTACTTATGGCGGCCGGAGGATAGGGCTCGATATGTTCCTGACCGGAGACGCGGTCAAAGGTCAACAGCCAGGCCGTACGATCGGGATAGTAGCCAAGCAACGCGCGATCTTGCTCCGTTCCCAGATCATGCGCGAAGACTACTCGCTGGCGGTCGATATCAGCGCTGTTGTATACCCATTCCACGTGGAGTGCCCAATCGGGTGACGGATATCGGACGATCACAAGTTGAGGCCTGTCGAGTGACGAGAGCCGTTCCGTCAGCGCGAAGCGCCGTTTAGGCCAATAGATCGGAGATGACCTGTTCATGCTGTCCGGCTTGAGGTTCGGGAAGTATCGAGCCTTAATCGATTCATAGGCCATGAAGGAGATAGCCGGTGACGCAAGAGCCAGCAGGACCAGCGCTACTCCCACATGCTGTCTGCGTAACCGTAGATTCCAAGCGCGCTCTGCCCAAACCGCGACCATCAAGGCGAGCGCGGCCCAAAGGGGCGCGGTGTAATGCTCCAAGTGATACGTTTCGACGGACAGCGCAAGCAGAAAGACTCCGGCAACAATGGCCATTTTTCTGAAGAGCGGATCGCGCCAAGCGACTGGAACCGCCAGCGCAAGCAACACCGTCAGCGACAATCTCTTAAATGACACCAGAGCGCCGACCAAACCAATCCCGAGGAGTTGCCACCGGGGCCGCTCTTTTTCATAGTAGGATACCTCCGCTCCATTTGTTCCCCACAAGGCGGCAAGCCGCGGATGGGAATACGCAGGCTCGGGGCGCAGCGGCTGAAACCAGAACACCGGCACCACTTCGTATTGACTCATGTGCAGTTGATACGGCAGGCGGAACGGGTTCCCGGTAACTGCCTGGTTGTCGTAGCAGGTCCACACGCCGCCAAGCGCAAGCGCCAAAACAGCCACCGCGAACACGCTGGCACGCCGCTTGCGCCAGAGTTCCCTTGTGAAAACCATCAGTACTAAGAGAGTGAATACGCCGCCTTCGTAGGGCCGTGTCCAGAAAAGGAGCATCACGCCGACGGCAAAGACAACCCCCGCAAGCGGCCCTTGCCTGGCGCGATAGATCCCGATCCCAAGCAACACAAGCGCGCCGCCGCTCGCCGCCACCGAGCCGCCCCAGTAGGAGTCCGTCCAATACGTTCCCGGCGAAAGAATCAGCCCGAACATCGCAGAAACCGCCAGTGCCCACCGGCAGGGAACCCAGGCGTACAGCATCAAACAGAATGTGAACAGCATCAGGGCGTTCCCGATAAGAACTCCGTAAAACGGCGAGCCGAAAAGACGCTGTCCCAGGGCCAGGAACAGGGCCTGACCCGGCGGATATTTCGAGGCGTACACGGGACGAAACAATTCCATAGGCGACTCGAAGAACCTTCCGAGCGGGTGCGGCGGCATTGCCAGATGTCCGTGGGCGAAGATGTCTGCCTGGAGAAGGTAGCTGAACTCGTCGTGTATCATGGGTAGCGGAATGCCCGTATGCCACAGAACGGCGAGCCTCCAACCGGCCCAAAGCAGAACAAGAATCAGGGCGGCAGGCAGTGGTCTCCTTAGCATCATGGCCATCTAGATTTTCTCCTCAGGTACCAATCCATCACTCATTGAATTCTTCATCTTGGCCTTCTGAATAAAGCCACATTTACGGTCAGACGAAAGCGAGAATAGCAATATGCTCCATGAGAAAATCCACTTCATTCTTCCATGACAAACACGTCATATCCTTCGTCATTCCCGTTCCCGTTCGGCGCAGAGTGGTGCGCGAGAAGATGCGTCGACAATTGAAACGCACGCACCTGTTCGGGTGTAATCGTAAAGGTCCAGTTGTATCCCTCCCGGTATACCCGCGCGGGCTGTGAAGGATCAATCTCAGGTGACAGCAGTATCACGACCGGCCTGCCCGTCTCCTGCCGGAGCCTCCTCGCATTAGTCAAGACATCATCAAGGCTGAGCTCCAGTTGGGCCTTGCGTGTGAAATGAACTATGTTGCCATACCGTTGTTCGCGCATGAGGTAGGTTGGGTTTGAGACATAGTAAGGCAGTGTCTCCAAAAGAAAATCGGGATCCGCGATGACGACTGCCTGATTAAGGTCCGGATACCTTGCAAAAATCGATCCTATATTGTTGTTGCCATTATCCAGCGCCGCGACCGGAGCGCTCACAATTCCGAATATCCTGCGGGCGCTGGACGGCAATTGCAGAAGAATGACCAGGACAAACAGTATGGTGCCTATGGCTGGCATCCGGCCGAAAAATGACTTCAGGTGAGCGCGAGGATCATACTCCTTCTGTGTACTTCCGGGTATTGCAAGCCAGTACATACAGACCATGAAGACTAGCCACAGAGCCTGATGACGATATATTCCACGATAGACAATTACGAAAAAGAGTGAAAATCCAACCAGGGTTGTCAACGCTGCCAGGAAGGCACCCCTGTGTCTGATCAAGCCCAGCGTGCTGCCGAATAATATCAGTGACTCTATTATCGTCAATGGCTTTCCGAATGCGGGTATGACTCTTGCCAACCAGTCAGTCCCCGGAAAGCAGGCTATGAACAGCCGTGATGGTAGAAAGGTCGCTTTAATCAGCGTCTGGAACGTGATACTGTTGCGGTCAATCATTATCGAATCGCTCAAATTTGGGAAGACTGTAATGAAGCACGTCACGACGCCAAGGCTTGCCAAGGCAGCGTTGTAGAGGAATATTCGGATTTTCCGCGGTCTGTTGGTGACTTCGCTACTGAATATGTCTACTGACCAAAAGAGGAGGAGCCCGCCTACGAGCAGCACAGAATGCACGTTGCAGTTTGCGAGCAAGAACAACAGTACTCCCAGTAAAGCACTCCCGGTGCGATGGCGTGCGTATAGGGCGCAGAACAGGAAAAGAAGCAACATGCTAATTCCATAGTTGCGGGCCATTACGGAGTACTCATACATTAAGGGGCGCGAAAACAAAAGCAACGCCAGAAACGGAAGGCTGAAGGGGGCGCGCAGTACGAGAATCAGCACCGCAACGGCTGCCACAATAATGGAAACAAGCAACAGAACCTCAGGGCGTGGGATCAACGCATGCGCGGCGCGAAGAATCAGATACCAAACAGCGGGATGACCCTCCCAGTGCAGCTCCTTAATCATGGCGTATACGGTTCCGCTCTGTAGGGCTAACGATAGCGGCTTTACTTCATCGCGCCAAACCAAATGTGTCCATGCAAGAAAAGATACAACGCCAAGCCAGACCACGAACATCGCCAATGCAATTAAACGCCTATGGGAGGTGCCTGCATCGCGATAAATCGACCTTATATCAGTCAAACCTGTCCGTACGACCCTAACGGCAAACCGCGCAATTCCCTCTGGGTGATGCGAGGGCAACCGTTGCGATTGATCTATTTCATTATTTCCGACGAACCGATCCATTTAGACTGGAACCTCCTTTCCTGAGAGAATTCTTTCTAACCGGGATTTCCACATGCCCGCAGAATGCAAATTACGTTGCATGATCGAAACTCACTCGCACCTTACTGGCCCTTCCGTCTGGCGGCGCGCTGTGCGCTTCCTGCATCCGGAAGGGTGCGGAAAGAATTTTCCAGGCTGCATAGAAAGTTGAACCGCAAGATATACCAGAGCGCTACGATGCCGTCCTTCATCTCGGCATAAATATCTCTAGCCTTGCCCGTCACGGCAAGAGATTTTGCCGGGTCTTCGTCATAGCTGGCGGAGAAGCGATCAAATTCGGCTTGACTCATACCTTATCGACTCCGCTAAGCCGGGAAATACCAGCAACTGCGTAGAGCGATGTGTTTTCTCTATTATTGCGCCGTGTAACCGCCATCAACGGTCAAGACGGATCCGGTGATCCACCGCGAGGCGTCGGACAGCAGAAAGGCAATCGCGTTGGCGACGTCTTCCGGGTCGCCCGGTCCCAGTGGATGCAGTGCGGTAATCCGCGCCTCATGCTCCGCATCCCAGAAACCTGCGACCTGGCTGTACATCGGCGTCCGCACAAATCCGGGTGCAACGCAGTTTACCCGGATTTGTTTCGGCGCCAGTTCGAGAGCCATCGACCGGGCCATACCGATCAAAGCAGCCTTGCTCATCGAGTAACCCACGATCGTAGGCGAGCCAACAATCGCCATGACGGAGGAAATGAGAACAATTGATCCATGATCTCCCGCATATACCTTTCGGCTCTGGAAAATCCGAACCAAGGCAAGCGCAGCTTCCGTGTTCACCGTCCATACGTCACGATAGACATCCGGCCCAAGAACCCGAAGCGGCGCCGTACACGGCAATCCGGCCGCGTGAACTAGTCCGTGCAGTGGTCCTCGTTGTTCTGCCAGGTTCGTCATCCATTGCGCGACGCCGCTTATGTCTCGCAGATCGCAAGCGTGGCAGGCGTGTCCATCCCCCTCCAAGGCGGACATAGCGTCCTCCAGACCCTCCCGATTCTGATCGACGCCTACGACACAGCCCGCCAAGCGGCTTATCAGAATCGCAGTGGCTCGTCCGATGCCAGACGCAGCTCCTGTTATCAGAATGCGCCGGCCAGTGAGGTTGAAAGGATTGTGCATGGTACTACCTCGCTCTTGTCCGTCTTGCAGAACATCAAGTCGTCATCGATTTCCGCAGATTGCCGGAACCATAACAGCGGCCGATACGTCATTGGGAAATAGGGATTTCTAATCCACAGTTCTCAGGACAACTACACACACTTCTCACCTTGCTGCCCTCTCTCAGGTTTTCGTAACATTCGATACCTCGACTCGATATCGCATTAGACATAGGACGTTGTCCATCCCGCGGCGAATTCATCTGGCCTGCAAGTGAGAGGAGAACTTTTCCGCGGGAACCGTGCGGAGCGCCTTGGTTTCCGGGGCATCGAGATCTGGAAAACGCCACTCTTCCCTCAGCCTTTTTGTGATATTATCAGGAAATAGCATCAAGATGCTATACCTTGGCCGTCACTCGCACAGGTCACTCGCTCAGGTCACTCTCACAGGTCACTCGCACAGATGGATCGGCAGGGTCGGTTGCAAGGAAAGCACAACGGCCAACTTGTGCGCGGAGCATAGTTGGCCGTTCCTAATAGCCAGCCAGACTGAAAGGCACCCCAAGATGAATGAACAGGAATTTATCGCCAATATGGAAGAACTGCTCGAAACCGACCCGGGCTCGATCAGTCTCGCAACGCAGCTGGACTCCCTTGAGCAATGGGACTCGCTGGCATTTGTCAGCTTCCTCGCGATGGCGGACTCAAAGTATGGCGTCCGCGTAACGCCGACGGATCTACGTCAGTGCAAGAGCATCACGGATTTAATGAAACTCGTGGAGAAACGATAATCCCCATGGCGATCGCGAAGGTACCTGGCGTTCGAATCGCCGGCATTGCCAGTGCCGTGCCGGCTACGCGCGTACCGGTGACTGCAGCCGCGGAGATTTTTGGGGCCGATATAATCCAGAAGATTTCCCAAAACACCGGCATCGAATACCGCCATCTCACCTCGCCAGGGTTGTGCACTTCCGACTTGTGTTTTGTGGCCGCGAAACGTCTTCTGGAGGAACTGCGCTGGGAGCCGGCGAGTGTCGAGGCGCTGATTTTCGTCACGCAAACGCCCGATTTTCCACACATTCCCGCCACCAGTTGCACGCTGCAGATGAGGCTCGGTTTGTCCAGGTCCTGCGCGGCGTTCGATGTGACGCTCGGCTGTTCGGGGCATGTCTATGGACTATGGCTGGCGATGAGCCTGATTTCCGGCTCCGGGCTCTCACGAGTACTTGTGCTTGCCGGTGACGTGGCGAGCGTGCTTTCGTCACCCTCGGATCGTGCGGTCAGCCTGTTGTTCGGCGACGCCGGTTCTGCCACGGCTGTGGAGAAGGATGTCACAGCTTCACCTTGTGTCTTCTCGATGGGAACCGACGGGAGCGGTTGGAAGAATCTGATCATCCCCAGCGGAATGCAGTACGCCAGGTACCCGCGGGATGCGACGACTTGCATTCGGCGACAAGCGGAAGACAACAATCAGCGCAGCGCTGAGGACCTGTTCATGGACGGCGCGGAGGTATTCGCGTTCACAATACGTGAGGTTCCGCCGCTGGTGAACCAGGTGCTTAACGCTGCCGGTTGGAAGTTGGAAGAGGTGGATGATTTTGTCTTCCATCAAGCGAACAAATTCATGCTTACCCACCTGGCTAAGACCATGAAGGTGCCGCTCAACAAAGTACCGCTGTCATTGAAAGAATACGGAAACACTAGTTCCGCATCCATCCCGCTCACTATCACGACCCAACTACGCGAAGAGATTAGCTCGCAGTCGCTTCGATTATTGCTAGTAGGATTCGGTGTTGGATACTCTTGGGGAGCCTGCGCGGTACATTGTGGCCCGCTGGTGGCGCCGCCGGTCATCTTAGTAGACAAATCGGAGGCTTGGCGATGTTGAATCCCTTTCAACTGGAGGCCCGCACGTTTCTGGTTACGGGCGCTTCCTCTGGTATCGGACGTGAAATTGCGATCCTCTTGAGCCAAATGGGGGCGCGCATTATTCTCGTTGCCCGAAATCAGGAGCGGCTTGAGGCCACGCGCATGGCGTTGTCTGGCGACGGCCATGTAACCTGCGCCTTCGATTTGAACGCCTACGAGAACATCCCGGCGTGGCTTATGAGTTTGACCAAACAGCACGGTAGCCTCGACGGGCTGGTGCATTCCGCCGGTCTGCACATCGGTGTGCCGCTCAAAATTCTTGAGCCGGCCCCGGTGGAACAACTGTGGCGTGTCAATGTCACCGCCAGTGTCTGGTTGGCAAAGGGCTACCGACAGCGGGGTGTGAACAAGGCGGGCGGCTCGATAGTGTTTCTTGCCTCGGTGGCCGGACTCGTGGGCCAGCCGGTGTTGTCGGTTTACTCCGCTTCCAAGGGCGCGATTGTCGCGCTGACGCGCTCGCTAGCGATGGAGCTGGCCCGCGAGCAAATTCGCGTCAATTGCGTCGCTCCAAGCGTCGTGTTCGGCGAAATGTCAGAGCAGTTCAACAAGAGCCTGACTGAAGAGTACTTGGCGGCAATCAAACGGGATCATCCTCTGGGTTTTGGAGAGCCGCGCGACGTAGCTTGCGCGGTTGCATATCTGCTTTCGCCGGCAGCCAAATGGGTTACCGGATCCACGTTGGTCGTGGATGGCGGTTACACCGCTCACTGAGATGCAAGATTATGTAAGCAAGAGCCGGCAGGATTGTCTCCGGAGCGGTGTTTCCCGGTCAGCAAGGAACCTCTTGGCGTTGACACCTCCGAACATTCCGGCTACATTGCGGCACCATCAGGAAGGGTGAGAATGGCCTTCATCAAAGCAATGGCATATTGCCTCCCAGACGGACGCTTGACCAATGAAGAGTTGTTCCAGCGATTCGGCGAGAAAGCTGTCCGTTCAATCACAAAGATGTCTGGCATCAATGAGAGGCGAATCACGTCCAATGGTGAGACTGCCGCGGACCTTGCAACCCGTGCCGCGCAACAATTGCTGGCTGACCAGCACTGCGATCCGCAGAGCATTGATCTACTCCTTTTCACGTCGCAGACTCCCGATTACCAGATTCCAGCCACAGCTTGCATCATGCACGAGCGCTTAGGACTTCGTCAGAACTGCGCCTGCTTCGACATCAATCAGGGCTGCAGTGCCTTTCCGTACAGTCTAAGCGTTGCCAATGGCCTCCTCGAAACCGGTGCGGCGGAACGTGCTCTGGTGCTCAATGCCGATGCGATCTCGCAAGTGCTATACCCCAAAGATCGCGCTCTAGTGACGCTGCACGGGGACGCCGCTGTGGCCACGCTGCTCGACCGCACTCCCGGCGGCGGCCGGCTTCATGGTTTCCACTTTGGAACCGACGGCACCGGCTGGAAGCACATCGTAATGCCAGTATCCGGTGCCCGTGCCAAGCGCACGGCAGACACGGGTAAGGAAATCGTGACTGAAACTGGCAGCGTCACAACAGCCGAACACTTGCAGATGAACGGTCCCGCAGTTTTTCACTTCACGTCGACTGTCGTGCCGGACGCCATCCAGTTTGCCTTAGCGAAGTGGAAGTGGACGATCGGGGAGTGCTCCCTTGTACTACTGCACCAAGCTAACAAGACGATGTTGGACCTGATTTACAGGGAATTGAACGTGCCACCGGAAAAACGCTTCTACTTCATGCAGGATATCGGCAACGCCGCTGGCGCATCCTCTCCCATGTTGTTGGCCGAAGCTTTGCGCCAAGGCAAAGTCAAGTCCGGCGACAAACTTGTGCTCTCGGGATTCGGCAACGGATTGTCTTGGAGCGTTGTCGGAATTGAGTGGTGCTAGCAAGCAATTCGCTTTCGATATTCGTTTGGCCTGACTTATTGCGACTGCTTACGAGCGGGAGAACTGCGCGGCTTGGCATTGGCTTAGTGGGAATCGTGGTGCTAAGATGTTACGGAAGTTTGACTTCCCTGCCAAACCGACCTGAAACTCAGGAGTCGTGCTATGCCCCACACCAAGCCAATGCCAAAGGGCGCTCGCCCATCGCTCGCCAAGGTCCTGACAGGAATTAAGGGACTGGATGAAGTCACAGGCGGAGGCCTGCCCAAAGGCCGCGTCACGCTGGTGTGTGGCCGCGCGGGATGTGGCAAGAGTTTACTCGCAACGGAGTTCCTGGTGCACGGCGCGGTTGAATACGGCGAGCCTGGCGTATGCATGAACTTCGAAGAAACCGAGGAGAAACTGACGGCCAATGTGGCGTCGCTGGGTTTTGATTTGCGCAATCTTGCCAGACGCAAGAAGTTATTAGTGGATTACGTTTCTATTGAACGAAACCAGATTGCCGAGACTGGAGAATACAATCTCGATGGCCTGTTCATCCGCCTGGCTCACGCGGCCAATGCGATCAAAGCGAAGCGCGTTGTCCTGGACAGCGTCGAGGCGCTTTTTTCCGGAATAGAGGACGTATCGATACTGCGATCTGAACTCAGCCGGCTCTTTCGTTGGCTGGAAGAACAGAATCTTACCGCGATTGTTACCGGGGAGGCCGGAACCGACACGTTGACCCGTCACGGGCTGGAGGAATACGTCGCCGACTGCGTGATCTCGCTGGACCATCGGGTAACGGATCAGATTTCCACCCGGCGGTTGCGCATCGTCAAGTACCGGGGCACTTCACACGGAACCGATGAATATCCCTTCCTGATCGATGAAGACGGCATCTCGGTGGTGCCCATCACCTCTCTCGTATTGACTCACAAAGCTCTCACGGACCGCGTTTCGACGGGAATTGCCACTTTGGACGAGATGATGGAGGGCAAGGGATTTTTCCGTGGAAGCAGCGTGCTGGTGACCGGCACGGCGGGAACAGGAAAATCCAGCCTGGCGGCGAACTTCACCAGCGCCGCCTGCGCCCGCGGCGAGCGCTGCCTGTATTTCACTTTTGAAGAATCTCCCAGCCAGATTCTCCGCAACATGCGCTCGGTTGGCCTTAACCTGGAGCGGTGGGTAAAA
>Ga0181521_10000568_pt1 | contig 45590 bp, 45 predicted proteins | sample PEATcosm2014_Bin_32_FD_119764 | JGI IMG/M metagenome (GOLD analysis project Ga0181521, IMG submission 119764) | Peatland microbial communities from MTU Mesocosm Facility, Houghton, MI, USA - PEATcosm2014_Bin02_60_metaG | ecosystem: Environmental > Terrestrial > Soil > Wetlands > Peat | place...
CTGTGGGGCGCTTTTGGCACCACCGGACAGCGCTGCACGGCCACCAGCCGCATCATCGTGCAGAAGGGCGTGTACGGCGACTTTGTCCACGATTTTGTGGAACGCGCGCGGCGGTTGAAGGTGGGCAACGGCCTGGACGAGACCACGGAGATGGGGCCGGCGGTCAACAAGGCACAGCTCGAGACCGACCTCAGCTACATCGAGATCGGCCGCTCGGAAGGCGCGCGGCTGTTGTGCGGCGGCCATCGCCTGGACAGCGGCGAGTACTCGAAGGGATGGTTCCTCGAGCCCACGGTGTTCGGGGATGTCGATGCCCGCATGCGCATCGCGCAGGAGGAGATTTTCGGGCCGGTGGTTTCGGTGATTCCCTGCGACAGCTTCGAAGAGGCCATCGCCATCGCCAACGACATCCAGTACGGCCTGTCTTCGGCGGTTTACACACGCGACGTGAACAAGGCTTTCGCCTCCATGCGCGACTTGCACGCCGGCATCACCTACATCAACGCCCCCACCATCGGCGCCGAGGTGCACCTGCCGTTTGGAGGCGTGAAGGCCACGGGCAACGGGCACCGCGAAGGCGGGATCGGGGCCATCGATTTCTACACGGAATGGAAATCCATTTACGTGGACTACTCCGACCGGCTGCAGAAAGCGCAGATCGACCGGGCGGAGTAGGGGAACGAGTTTCGGACAATTGATCGTGGTGGCGCCGCCATCCCGGCGGGGGGAGACACTCGCATGCGAATCGGTGTGCCCAAGGAAGTGAAGGACCACGAGTCCCGCGTGGGCATCGTGCCGGCGGGAGTGAAGGCGCTCGCCGACGCCGGGCACCAGGTGATGGTCGAGACCCGCGCCGGCGATCTTTCCTCCATGCCCGACAGCGAGTTCAAACAGGCCGGCGCAGAGATAGTTGGTGCTGCCGCTGAGGTCTGGGGTCGCGCCGAAATGGTGGTCAAGGTCAAAGAGCCGATGGAATCGGAATTCGGCTTTCTGCGCGACGGCCTGCTGTTGTTCACTTATCTGCACCTGGCGCCGCTGCCGAAACTGACCGATCATCTGCTCAAGAACAACGTCACCGGAATTGCCTACGAGACCATCCGCGACCAGCACAATCGTCTGCCGCTGCTGACGCCCATGTCAGAGGTCGCAGGACGCATGTCGGTGCAAGTCGGCGCATCGTACCTTGAAAAAGAACGTGGCGGACGCGGCGTACTGCTGGGCGGAGTTCCCGGTGTTCCGCCGGCGCAGGTGTGCGTGCTCGGCGGCGGTACGGTGGGCACCAATGCCGCCAAGATCGCCCTCGGCATGGGCGCGCTGGTGACGCTGATCGACCTCAATCTCGACCGCCTCCGCGAGCTGGACGACATTTTCAACGGCCGCCTGTACACCGTCTCCTCGAATTCCTACAACATCGCCAAGGCGGTCAAGCACGCCGACCTGGTGATTGGCGGCGTGCTGATCCCCGGCGCGGCGGCGCCGAAGCTGGTGACCAAGGCGATGGTGAAGGACATGAAGCCTGGCGCGGTGATCGTGGACGTCGCCATCGACCAGGGTGGCTGCATCGAGACCGCGCACCCTACCACGCACAGCGATCCGGCTTACGTGGTGGATGGCGTCGTGCATTACTGCGTCACCAACATGCCCGCGGCCGTTCCCCACACCTCGACCCTGGCGCTCACCAACGCGACCTTCCCCTACGTAATGAAGCTGGCGCAGAGCAGCCTGGCGGCGGTCAAGAACGACCAGGGATTCCGCGAAGGCATCAACACCTATCGCGGGCATGTCACCTGTGCGGGGGTGGCGGAATCGCAGGGCAAGCCGCTCAAGAACCTCATGGACCTGCTGTAACCGCCTTTGGCACCTATCCACAATTCAGGACGGGCTAAAATAGGTGGCTGGGACTGAATTATGGTCGATATTCACTGCCACATCCTGCCGCAGGTCGATGACGGCGCGAAAAGCTGGGAAATTGCCACCGAGATGTGCCGCATGGCGGTCGCCGACGGCATCACTCATGTCGTCGCCACGCCGCACGCCAACGAGGAGTACGCCTACCATCGCGAAGAGCACGCCGCGCGTTTGCAGGAGCTTCAGAAAGCGGCAGGAGAGTGGCCGCTCCTGAGCCTGGGCTGCGATTTCCATTTCTCCTTCGACAACGTGCAGGACGCGCTCAAGACCCCCGAGCGCTACTCCATCAGCGGCACGCCGTACCTGCTGGTGGAGTTCAGCGATTTCGGCGTCTCCCGCTACATCAATGACACCATCTACCGGCTGCGCGCGCAAGCCATCGTCCCCATCGTCACCCATCCTGAGCGCAACCGCATGCTGCAGAGCCATCCCGAAAACGTGCTGAGCTTCGTCGAGCAGGGTTGCGTGGTGCAGGTGACCGCGTCTTCGTTCACCGGCCGCTGGGGAAGCGGCGCGCGCAAGGCCGCGGAGTGGCTGCTGAAGCATGACGCGGTGCACGTGATCGCCACCGACGCGCACGACACCGAACACCGCCCGCCGGTGCTCTCTGCCGGCCGCGAAGCGGTGGCGAAGATCGCGGGAAAAGATATCGCCCGCGCGCTGGTCGAAGATAATCCCGCCGCTATCGTCGCCGGCGAAGCGCTTCCCTACATGCCGTCGCCGCTTTCGCGCTAGCTAGGCCGCGAACTCTTCGTTCATTTCCCGGAGGCCCTGCTGGCGCGCCGCGGCGAGGTGCCGGTCGCGGTCCGAAACTTCCGCCAGGGTTGCCAGACGCGACGCCAGCTCGCAGGTCAACGACCCCGGTCGGTACCGCCACACCCAGTTGCCGTCCGCAAGGCTGGGGATATTCATGCGCGCTTCGCTGCCCAGCCCCAGCACGTCCTGCAGCGGCACCACGCACAAGTCGGCGATGGAAGCCTCGGCCGCGCGGATGAAGGCCCAGTTCATCCCCTCGGGATCGTGGCCCAGATAGGCCGAGGCGTGACACCGTTCCTGCTCACTGGCGGACCGCCACCAGCCCAGGGTGGTGTCGTTGTCGTGGGTGCCGGTATAGACCACGGTGTCGTGCTCGAACTGGTGCGGCAGGTAGATGTGCGCGCCGCGATTGCCGAAGCCGAACTGCAACACGCGCATGCCGGGGAGGCCGAGGCGCTGCCGCAGCGCCCGCACTTCGTCCGTGATCAGGCCCAGGTCTTCCGCGATGATGGGCAGCTTGCCGCCGAGAGCCTGGCGCAGGGCGTGGAAGAGGTCGTCGCGCGGTCCCTCCACCCAGCGCCCGCGCACCGCGGTGGGCTCGGTGGCCGCGATCTCCCAGTAGTGGTGGAAGCCGAGAAAGTGGTCCAGGCGCACGATGTCGCAGGTAGCGAGCGCGGCGCGCATGCGCTCGATCCACCAATCGTAGCCGCGGCTCCGCAGCACGTCCCAGCGGTAGAGCGGATTCCCCCACCGCTGGCCGGTCTCGCTGAAGGCGTCCGGCGGGACGCCCGCCACCACGTAAGGTTCGAGCTGCTCGTCCAGATGGAAGAGGTCGGGATGGGTCCAGACGGCGGCGCTGTCATAGCTGACAAAGATGGCCACATCCCCGATGATCTTGATCCCCAGTTCGCCACAGCGCCGGTGCAAAGCGCGCCACTGCTCGAAGAATGCGAACTGGATCACGCGGACGACGTCCAATTCCCGCGCCAGGCCGCGGCGCGCGTTTTCCAGGGCCTCGGGCTGGCGGCGCGCCAGATCGCGCGGCCAGCAGTTCCAGTTCTCGCTGCGGTAGAGCTGGCGCAGGACGTCGAAGAGGGCGAAGTCGTCCAGCCAGCCGGCGTTATCCTGGCAAAAGCGGTGGAAGCGCTCGTGCTCCTGCGGGCGCGACTGAACCAGAAAGTTCCAGGCGGCTTCGCGCAGCAGCGGCAGCTTGGCCGCCCGCGCCTGGTCATAGTCGATGGATGAAACGGCGTCGGGCAGCGACTCCAGACGCTCCGGCTCGATCCATCCCCGATCGGCCAGCCGCTCCAGGCTGACCAGCAGCGGGTTCCCGGCAAAGGCGGAGGTCGCGGAGTAAGGAGAATTCCCTTTCCCTGGAGGCCCGAGCGGCAACACCTGCCAGACACCCTGCCGGGCGGCGGCAAGGAATTCTACGAAGTCGTAGGCGGCGGGGCCGAGGTCGCCGATGCCGCCACGCGAGGGCAGCGAGGTGGGATGCAGCAGGATGCCGGAAGCGCGTTCGAAAGACATCAGTAATCAGCAGCGTGGGTTCTTGGTTGCCGGCGGTTTGGCTGTTTACCCACCCGGGTTTCCGAGGCGGGGATTCATCAGCTTGTCGCGTTCCTCTTTGTTGTAGCGGATTTTTCCTCCCTTTTCCATCTCAGCCCGCAGGTTGCTGGCGAAATTCTCCAGCACTTCCTGCCGCTTCTTCTGCAACAGGCTCTCGCGGATATGATCCTTCGACACGGCGAGCTCGTCGGGACTGGGCTCCCGGCGCTCCGTCACCGCAAACACCACCCCGCTGCGCCCGGCATTGATGGGAGCGCTGATCTGGCCGGGCTTCATATTGAAGGCCACCTCGGCCTGGCCCGACATGGCTCCCAGCTCCGGCACCTGGCTGTTGCGTGTAACCAGTTCGCTAGTCTTGACGGCTGCGCCCAACTCCTGGGCTGCTTTCTTCAGGTCATGAGCAGCGCGAGCGCGGTCGGAAAGCTCCTGCGTTCGCTTCTGCAGCAGCGCGCCGGCCTGCTGCTGCTTGAAGTCAGCCTCCACGCTCGCGCGCACATCGTCGAATTGCGGCTTCTGTGGAGGCTTCACTTCCGTCACCTGGAACACCACGCGGCCTAGCGGAATCGTGGTCAACTCGGGCGGGTCCTTGATGTGCGCGCTGAACACCGCGTCCATGAAGTCGGGAGACGGGCCGATACCGGGCAGTGAACTGCTAGGGCTGAACAGCTCGCTGTGAATCACGGTCAGATGGTATTTTGCCGCGGCGGCTTCCGGCCCAGAGGTACGGGCCAGGGTGCGGACGTCGTTGGCCAGCGTCTCGGTGGCACGCGCCGCTTTCTCCTGGCGCAGCATGGGTTCGATGGCCACCTTCACCTCATCCAGGCTCTGCACGTGGGCGGTACGCTTGTCTTCCACACGCACGATGTTGAAGCCCAGCGCGCTCTTCAGCACGTCGCTGGTCTGTCCCTTATTAAGGGCGAAAATCTGGTCTTCAATATCGGGGATGCGCCCGCGCCCGATCCAGCCCAATTCGCCGCCGTTCTCCTTGCTGGGATCGTCGGACTCCTTTTTCGCGAGATCGGCGAAATTGGCCCCAGCCTTGAGCTTCTTCAGGATCTCGTCGGCCTTCTGCCTGGCGGCATCCACGGCCTTGGGATCCACCTTCCCGTCAGGGCCGGGAGGCGGCATACGCACTTGGATGAGCCTCAGGTTCACCTCGTCGGGGACGCGGTAGTCGTCGCGATGCTGGTTGTAGTAGCGCTGCAGATCCTCGCGCGTGACCTCGACCTGCTCCGAGACCTTGGCGTTGTCAATCACCAGGTAATCAGCCTTGCGCTTCTCTGGGATCGCGTTGGCGTAATGCGCCTGGCTCATGTCGAAAAACGCTTTCAGCTCAGCCTCGTTGGGATGAATTTCGCTCGTCACCTTGTCGAGGGAAAGCACGGCGTAATCCAGCTTGACCTTGGTGTTCTCGAGCCGGGATTCCTGCTCGATCTCGGAGTCGGACACGCTGACGCCGCCCTCGATCAGACCCTGCAGCTTGCGCAGCAGGAGGTCGTCCTTCATCTGCTGCTCAAACTGGGTCGTGCCCATATTGAACTGTTGCAGGATGAACTGCTCGTAGCGCTCCTGTCCGATGAAATTGCCGCTGGGGAAGAACTGCGCTCCCAGAGGGCCGCTGCGCAACTCCTCGCGCAATTCGTCGTCGGTGACGCGCAGCCCCATGCGCGAAGCCTCCACCAGCATGGCGGCGCGCACCACCATCTGCTGTGCCACCTGGCCGCTGATGAAGGGCAGCAGCGACGCCGGGTATCCCGACTGGCGCACCGCCATCTGCGCCCGCTGTTGCACGTCCTGCATGGTGATTTCCCGGTCACCCACCTTGGCAAAGTCACCCTGCGCCGCCCCGCCGAAGCCGAAGGCGCTGCCCAGGGTTCCGCCGGGGATGAGGGTGATCACCATGGTGGCGCTGATGATCATCAAGAGGCCGCCCAGCAGATACTTCTTCAGCGGTCCAGGTCGTTGCAGAAATCGAATCATGGGCTGGATACTCCGAACGTCATGCGCAAAAAATCGATTATAAACCAGCCACGCTTCCCGGTCTGGACAGAGATCACACCGAGGCTTAGACTTCGCCTGCCGCACCCCTGCGGCGCCGCGCACTATGAGATGGATGAGAATTTTCTCCGGCATCATGCTGCTGTTCGCGGCCGCAGCCTGGCCGCAGCAGCGGCAAGGAGCGAGCGCCATGTCGTTCACGCTGAGCTCAACCGCCTTCCCGCCGGGCGGGCGAGATCCCCAGCAAGTACACCTGCTCCGGCGCTGACGTTTCCCCGGCGCTGAGCTGGAACGATCCCCCGGCCGGAACCCAGAGCTTCGCCCTGATCGCCGACGATCCCGACGCCCCCGTCGGCACCTGGGTGCATTGGGTCGCCTATGACCTTCCCGCCAGCGCGCGCCAGCTTCCCGAAGGACTGCCGAAGACGGAGGCGATCGCGGGAGGCGGCGTCCAGGGACAGAACGACTTTCGCAAGACAGGATACGGCGGACCCTGCCCGCCGCCCGGCAAGCCTCATCGCTACTACTTCAAGCTGTACGCCCTCGACAGCAAGCTCAACCTGAAACCAGCGGCTACCAAGAAGATGGTCGAGGCGGCGATGGAAGGGCACATCCTCGCCCAGGCGGAAGTGATGGGCCGGTTCCAGCGCTGATTTTTCATGCCGCAAGCCGGGCGCTGCGACTCGTCGACCACGTAGCGCCGCCGTCTCGGCGGCTGTCCCTGTGGGCGTCTCGCCCTCGCTACAGCCGGTCGGGGAAATACCATATTCGATGCTGGTATGGAGTATGGTACGATGAGGCAAATGGACACAGCACGTAAGATCACGGTGGAGGTACCGCAGGAGCTTCTCGAAAAGGCGCAACGGGCCAGCGGTGCCGGCATCACCCAGACCGTCCGTACCGGGTTGCAGTTGGTGGCGGCATCGCGGACTTACGCTCGCCTGCGCCAGCTCCGCGGCAAGGTTCGCTTCACGCGCACCTGGGCGGAGCTGAAGGCCGACCGATGATCGCGGCCGACACGAGCACATGGATTGCCTTTCTAGAAGGCAGCGTCGGCGAGGATGCACAGCTGCTCGATCGGGCGCTTGGAGACCGGCAGGTGCTCATGGTGCCGGTTGTGCTCACCGAACTGTTGAGCGATCCAAAGCTTCCTTCCGGCGTTGCCGAAACCCTCTCGGACGTACCCCTCATCGAGATCGGACTTGGCTATTGGCAACGGGCAGGAGTCTTGCGGGCGAAGGCACTGGCCAAACGCCGCAAGGCGCGCCTCGGCGACGCGCTGATCGCCCAGAGCTGTATTGACCAGGGTATTCCCCTCCTCACGCGAGACCGGGACTTCCGAGGGTTCGCCGAAGCTGCGGGCCTCAATCTTGTACTTGGATTCGGAACGGACTGACCCGCCCTACTCCGCCGTAAAGTAGTCCACCGTGACCGGGCTCTCGAACAGGGAGTAATCGCGGGTGACGACGGTGATGCCGCTGTCGGTGACGAAGTAGCGTTCCTTGTCGGCTTCGGGGTCGAAGCCGATGACGGTGCCTTCGGGGATGTGCACGTCGCGGTCGACGATGGCGCGGCGGATGCGGCAGTGCCGTCCGACGTTGACGTGGGAGAAGATGATCGAGGACTCCACGTCGGAATAGGAATTGATGCGCACGTCGGGGGAGACAATACTGTTGCGCACCATGCCGCCGGAGATGATGCAGCCGGCGGAAACAATGGAATCGATGGCCATGCCCATGCGCCCGGGCTCGCCGAAGACGAACTTGGCCGGGGGATACTGCCGCTGGAAGGTGCGGATGGGCCAGGCCTTGTCATAGAGGTTGAACACGGGCGAGACCGCCACCAGGTCCATGTTGGCCTCGTAGAGAGACTCTAGCGTTCCCACGTCACGCCAGTAGAGCGCCTCTTTCTTGTTCTCGTCCACGAAGTTGAAGGAGTACACGCGGTACTCCGCCGCCATGCGCGGCAGGATGTCCTTGCCGAAATCGTGGGAGGAGTTGGAGTCCTCCGCGTCCTTGAGCAGCACCGGGATGAGCACGTCGGTGTTGAACAGGTACACGCCCATGGACGCCGACACCAGGCGCGGGTTGTAGGGCGAGCGGATGTCGGTGCGCTCGGGCTTCTCCTCAAAGCCGACGATGCGGCCCTGGCGGTCGACATCCACCACCCCGAAGCGATAGGTCTCGCTGGGCTCGATGAGGATGGTGGCCAGGGTGACATCGGCATTGGAGGCAAGATGCTGCTCCAGCATCAGCCCGTAATTCATCTTGTAGATGTGGTCGCCCGACAAAATGAGGACGTGCTTGGGCTGCTCGCTGCCGATGGAGTAGATGTTCTGATAGACGGCGTCGGCGGTGCCCAGGTACCAGTTCTCGCTCACCCGCTTCATGGGCGGCAGAATCTCGACGAACTCGCCCAGGTCGCGGGCCACGATGTTCCAGCCCTCGCGGATGTGGCGGTTCAGCGACAAGGCCTTGTACTGGGTGAGGATGTAGACGTGGCGCAGGTCGGAGTTGATGCAGTTCGAGAGCGTGATGTCAATGATGCGGTAATTGCCGCCGAAGGTGACCGCCGGCTTGGCGCGGTCGCGCGTCAGGGGATACAAACGTTCCCCCGCGCCCCCGGCCAACAGGACTCCCAGCGTGTCTTTCATCGCCTTTGGTCAGAACGCCGCCTTGGGCGGCGAGCCAAAGATGGTAGCAGAAATGAGGAGTAGCGAGTACCAAGTACCGAGCACCAGGTACCAAGCGATCAACGATCGAGGCTGATTTTGAGCGACTTCAGGAACTTCTGGTCCTGGGCGTTGACCTTGAATTCGACGTCGGTCTTGCGCGAGGCGGAGGCCGGCTTGGCGCCCTCGTCGTCGTCACGGCGGTTGAAACCGATGGTGGCTTCCAGCACCAGAAAGACATCGTAGCCTCCGGCCTTGATCTTGGAGATGACCTCCGCGATCTGGTCGGATTCGGACAGGGATTCGTTGATGGCACCGCCGAGTTCCTTCATGAGCTGCTTCAGTTTGTCGTCCACGGATCCCTCCCCCTTTGCCGGCGACTCGTGCTGGGCCGAGACTATCACTTTCCCCGGCAATTGTTTAGATGCATGGAGAAGGCAGGGAGTAGGAGGCGGGAAGCAGGAGGCAGGAAGCAGGAAGCAGGTGGTATCTGGAGGATATAATCGCTGGTATGGCCGAGATGTCCAGTTCGCGCCGGCGGGGCTTTCGCTGGGGATGGTGGGGGGCGGCGGCTACCCACGTGGGCAGCAACATGGTCCGGAAAAGCCGGACCGCGAACGCCCTGGGCTCGGCGGCGCAGGTGGCGCTGTGCTCGGTCAGCAAAGTTGGCCACCTGCTCTGGCTGGAAGTAACTGGCCTGTTTTTCGTGGCCTTCGCGGCAATCGGGGGCCTGGCCGCCTGGCACGATTATTACAAGCACAAGATGCTTTCCGTCCGCCTGGGGGCCGCGATATGCTTTATGGTCGTTTTCGCCTGGTTCGGCCTGAGTTCGTTCTGGCGGGCGCGGCAGAAGTGATATGTTTTTTTCGGGAGGGCACGACTTCAGTCGTGCCGTGGAAGCCTTATCAACTCCGGCTTTAGCCGCTGAGGTTAAAGGCAACCCCGGGGGCCGAAGCCCAAGATTAGAGCTACCGGATTGCGGCATGGCTGAAGCCATGCCCTCCCGGTTTCCGTGAATCCTGATCTCAGAAGGCAGTTCTCATGCCTCAAAAAACCAAAGCCGCAACTCCAGCGCAGGCTGAGACTCAACCCGCCCAGACCACTTCCAACATCGACGTGCGGCCGCTGTACACCCCCGCCGAGCTGCAGGGCTGGGATTACGACCGCGACGTCGGCTATCCCGGCGACTTTCCCTACACCCGCGGGGTGCAGCCCACCATGTACCGCGGACGGCTCTGGACCATGCGCCAGTATGCCGGCATGGGCGACGCCGAGGAGTCCAACAAGCGCTACAAGTACCTGCTGTCGCAAGGAACGATGGGGCTGTCGGTGGCCTTCGACTTGCCCACGCAGATCGGCCTCGATTCCGACCACCCCATGGCGGTGGGCGAAGCCGGCAAAGTTGGCGTGGCCATCGATTCCATCGAGGACATGGAGCGGCTGTTCGACGGCATCAAGCTGGAAAAGATCTCCACCTCGATGACCATCAACGCCACCGCGTCCATCCTGCTCGCGCTCTACATCGCGGTGGCCAAACGCCAGGGCTCAGAGGTACGCAAGCTTCAGGGCACGGTGCAGAACGACGTTCTGAAGGAATACATCGCGCGCGGGACGTACATCTATCCCATCCAGCACGCGATGCGCATCGTCACCGACCTGTTCGCTTACTGCAACCAGCACGTGCCAGAGTGGAATACCATCTCCATCAGCGGCTACCACATGCGCGAGGCGGGCTCGACCGCGGTGCAGGAAGTGGCGTTCACGCTGGCCAACGGCATCGCCTACGTGCAGGCGGCGATCGATGCCGGCCTCGACGTGGATCAGTTCGCGCCGCGGCTCTCGTTCTTCTTCGCCGCGCACAGCAATTTCCTGGAAGAAGTGGCGAAGTTCCGCGCCGCGCGGCGCATGTGGGCGCGCATCATGACGGAGCACTTCGGCGCCAAGAATCCGCGTTCGCTCATGCTGCGCTTTCATACCCAGACCGGCGGAGTGACGCTCACGGCGCAACAGCCGGAGATCAACATCGTGCGCACGGCGCTGCAGGCGCTGGCGGCGGTGCTGGGCGGGACGCAGTCGCTGCATACGAATTCGTTCGACGAAGCGCTGGCGCTGCCCACCGAGGAAGCCGTCCGCATCGCGCTGCGGACGCAGCAGATCATCGCTTACGAATCCGGTGTGCCCAACACGGTGGACCCGCTGGGCGGGTCCTATTACCTGGAGTCGCTGACCAACCAGATCGAGCAGCGCGCCCGCGAGTATCTCGATAAGATTGAAGCCATGGGCGGCATGCTTAAGGCCATCGAGCGCGGGTACGTACAGGCGGAGATCCAGAACTCCGCCTACGACTTCCAGCAGGCGGTGGACCGCCTCGAGACCGTCGTTGTAGGCGTGAACCGCTTCGCCACCAACGAGGCGGCGTCTGTGCCCTTGTACCGCGTGGACGAAACGCTGGAGCGCAAGCAGGTGGAGCGCTTGCGCGCCCTGCGCGCCCGCCGCGACCAGCAGAAATCCAAAGCCGCCCTCCAGACGATCGAGGACGCCGCCCGCTCGGGTGAGAACCTCATGCCCCGCATCATCCATGCGGTCGAGAGCTACTGCACCGTGGGCGAAATCTCGGACAGCCTGCGTAAGGTGTTTGGAGAGTATAAGGAAGCGGTGGTGATTTAAACTTCGTTCCGCCGGGGATTGGAAATGCCGATCTACGAGATAACTAAAGAAACCATCAAGGAGGTTTCCAAGACTACGCTGGCCGAGCACGGCTTCCGCGAGCGGTACGACCTTCAACGCTTGCTACGCCAAAACATCGACGCAGTCGCCACAAACGCCTATGTTTTGGCTGAAGAGTATTGCGAGTGGGAGGATGCCAAGCGCCGAATTGATCTTCTCTGCATCGATAGAGAGGCCAATCTTGTAGTGATCGAGCTGAAGAGGAGTGAGGATGGCGGTCACATGGAGCTACAGGCGATACGTTACGCAGCCATGGTGAGCAATATGACGTTCGCCCAAGCCGTGGAAGCGCACTCCAAATTCCTCGGCAAAACGCCGGAAGAAGCTGAGGCTGCAATTTTGAATTTCCTGGGCTGGGAAGAGCCGCATGAGAAAGAGTTCGGGAAGGACACGCGAATCATTCTTGTCTCGGGCGAGTTCTCGCCCGAGATTACGACTGCGGCGTACTGGTTGAACGAACACTCGGTTGATGTTCGATGCGTTCGCCTTCGACCGCACTCTATAGGAGAACGCGTTCTGCTGGACATTCAGCAGGTAATCCCGATTCCGGAGGCCACCGGCATCTTGGTAAAGATCAAGAACAAAGTGGCTGAAGAACGAAGGTCGGAGGGAGGCAGCAGCTCTGATTGGACACGATATGACCTTAGTGTCAACGGCGAAGTATTCCGAAACCTGAGCAAGCGGAAGCTCTTCCTGTACGCGATTCGTGGTCTAATTCGCGCGGGGGTTCCGATATCCAGCGTGGCTCAGTCTTTCCCCGAGCGGAAATTTATCAGCGTCCCGGGAAATTGCACTCCGGACGAATTCCGCGAAAGGGTGTCCAAGCTTCGGACTCCCCACGGCGCAACGTACGAGTTACGCCGGTATTTTACCGGGCCAGAGGAACTCTTCCTTGTGGATGGCAAGACTTACGCACTGACAAATCAATGGGGTAGAAAAAGACTCCCGACGCTTGATGCTCTGATCGCTGGGTATCCAGAGGCGAAGATCTCTTATACCCCTTCTCTGGGGGAAGAAGACTAGGGAACCCGGCTTGATGCCCCGCAGGGACGACAGAAGCTAAAAGCCAAGAGCTAAGAGCCAAAAACTATGAGAGACGTCGTAATTGCATCTTCCGTCCGCACCGCGGTCGGCAAAGCCTACAAAGGCACCCTCCGCGCCACCCGGCCCGATGATCTCGCGGCCGTCGCCATCAAGGGCGCACTCGAACGCGTGCCACAACTCGATCCCAAAGAGATCGAAGATGTAGTCCTGGGCTGCGCTATGCCCGAAGCCGAGCAGGGAATGAACGTGGCCCGCATCGCCTCCCTGCGCGCCGGCCTGTCGGTTGAAGTATCGGCCATGACCATCAACCGCTTCTGCTCATCCGGGCTGCAGGCCATCGCCATCGTTGCCGACCGCATCGCGGCCGGAGCGTACGACGTGGCCGTTGCCGGCGGCACCGAGTCCATGACCATGATCCCCATGGGCGGACACAAAGTCTCGGCCAATCCCTGGCTGGTGGACAACTATCCCGACGCTTATCTCTCGATGGGGCTCACCGCCGAGCGGCTGGCCAAGCGCTTCGGGATCACCCGCGAACAGGCGGACGAGTTCTCGCTGCACTCGCATCAGAAAGCCATCGCCGCCATCCAGGCGGGCAAGTTCGACGACGAGATCGTACCCGTGCCCGTCAGCTTCACCACGCCGAACGGTTCGAAGCCCAAGCGCATCGAGATCGTCTTCAAGGTGGACGAAGGCCCGCGCGCCGACACCACGCTCGAAGCGCTCGCAGCTTTGAAGCCCGCTTTCCATGTGCATGGCACGGTAACCGCTGGCAGTTCCTCGCAGATGTCGGACGGCGCGGCCGCCGCCGTGCTGATGTCGGCCGAGAGGGCCAAGGCGCTGGGCATCAAGCCGCTGGCGCGCTTCGTCGCCTTCGCCACCGCCGGCTATAAGCCGGAAGAGATGGGACTCGGCCCGGTGTTCGCCATTCCCAAGGCGCTGAAGATGGCCGGCTTGAAGCTCGAGGACATCGACGTGATCGAGCTGAACGAAGCCTTCGCCGCGCAGTCGCTCGCGGTCATCAAGGAAGGCGGTCTCGACCCGGCCAAGGTCAACCCGAACGGTGGCGCCATCGCCCTCGGACATCCCCTGGGCTGCACCGGCGCCAAGCTGACGGCGACCGTGATTCGCGAACTCAAGCGCCGCAGCGCTCGTTACGGGCTGGTGACGATGTGCGTGGGCGGCGGGATGGGCGCAGCGGGGATCTTCGAAAACATTCAATGAATCCACCACGGAGGCACGGAGACACGGAGCAACTCGGTTTGATATCCTCCGTGTCTTAGTGTCTCCGTGGCGGCATCAAATTCGACGATGTGATGCAGTCGAACGGCGCCGGTTCTGCATCAATACAGGAAGGCCGGGCTTCCGCTGGCTGGTACAATCCCGAATCTGAGAGCTACGATGAACCAACCGCGGAAGTTTAGGACTCCAGCGGGCGCGGGAGACTGCGCCCGTAATCCCTTCGACTCGCTGCGCTCGCTCAGGGCAGGCTCTGAGCGCAGAGCGTCCAGGTTCCCGTTTGCCGTCCTGCTCCTCATGCTCGTTTGCCCGCTGCTGCTTTCCACGCGCCTGCGAGCCGAAGAGCGCGGTCCTTCCACCGCCGAAGAGCGCGCCAAGGTCATCGACCTGACCCACAAACTCGAAACCGATCCCCTGAACCCAGAGGCGGACGAGTGGCGCGTCTGGCTGGCGAAATGGATCGACGAGGTGCCGGACGTGGTGGTGCCCGTCTGTCCCGGCCTGCTGCCACAACTGTTGCGCAGCGACCGCAACTACGCTCACGAACTCGCCATGCAGGTGGTCTATTCCAGCGCCGCGTTTATTGTCGAGCATCCCCAGCAGCAGGTGGACCAGCAAGCCGTGTTTCAGGCCGGCGTGGATGGCGCGCTCAAGGCCTATCAGGCCATCCTCAAAGCAAAGCCACGGGCGCGCTGGTACTTCCTCGACAGCCTCATCCAAATGCGCGATAAGGGCGAGCTGAAGGAGTACCTGCGCAAGCAGATCGACGATAACTGCGTCTCAGGATTGCCGGCGTAGGGAGCAGTCAGCAGTCAGCACTCAGCACTCAGCACTCAGCAAAAGCAGAGAAGACGACAGACCGACAGCCACGGATTTTCACGGACAAGCACGGATTAAGTGTTGATCCGTTCAGATCCGTTGAATCCGTGGCCGCTTTTCCTGGGTTGTGCTGAATGCTGATTGCTAACTCCGCCACCTCAGCGTCACCGGCCCGCTGATCGGGTGCTGCATCGGCTCCCCGGTGCGGCGGGATTCCAAATACGCGGACTTCAGCGCGAAGTACCACTTCGCCGGGCGGTCGGCGTCGTCAATCAGCATGAGGCTGGGATTGTGCTGCAGGCTTTCGGCTTGGATCTCCATGGTGCGCTGGTCCTGGCCCATGAACTTCTCGCCGAAGAAGCGGAAGATGGGCAGCACGAAGGGTACGTGGCGGAAGAGGTTCCACGCCGCCACCACGTCGATTCGGCAGCGCACGGCAGTGATGGGCGTCACCGTGGTCATGCTGGAGAACCAGTATTTGCCGGCATGGATCTGCTCGTAACGGCGGTTGGGGAGTACGAAATCGATGGTGGTGGTAATTCCCTCGGCCTTGGCATACATGCGCAGCAGCTTGTAGGGCGCGCTGTTCGAGGACGGCGTGTGCGCGCTCATGCGGAAGCCCATCGGGATAGGCTCGAAGGCCTTGCGCTTCTCGTGGATGCTGTGCCGCGTGCGCCACCACCACGCCTGGTGGACGAATGGTCCGTGCGCCGGATCCATCAACCCGATGATGCCGTGGTCCACGTGGCAGGGCAGTTCGGCCGAGAGATGGGTGATGGTGTAGCGGTCGCTGAAAGTGGGCAGCCGCGGCGCTTCTTCGCGCGGATCGGCGCTCGCGCCGCGTTCGGGCACGTACACCCAGAAGTATCCGTCGTGCTCCCGGCACGGGAAAGCGCTGGCGTAGATTTTGCCAACGTCGAGCTTGTCGTCGGGCATCAGCGACGGGATCTCGCGGCACTGGCCGCTCACCGGCTCGAACTTCCAGCCGTGATACGAACATTCCACGTGATGCCCGTCGAACCAGCCACGAGAGAGCGGCATGCCGCGGTGCGGACAACTGTCGCGCGCCGCGAAGGAGCGGCCTTCGGCATCGCGCCCCAGCACGAGCGGAACGTCCAGCAGCATAGCCGTTTGCAGCTTGCGTCCGCGCACGCGTTCGGCGCGCAGAGCAGGGTACCAGAAGCCGCGCAGCAGGCCATCGTCGGGGCTGTCCGGTTCGGGCATGGGTGAATGCAAACATTATAGGGGCGCGGCCTGACGGATTGGGTCATTGAGTCATTGAGTCATTGAGCCTATACTTTTGAGCCGAGGCCAATGCATGCCGCTATCCGCGATGATTGTCGACGACGAGCAGCTCGCCCGCGACGAACTCGCCTATCTGCTGAAAGGCGTGGGCGACATCGACGTGGTGGCCCAGGGCAAGAACGGCGTGGAAGCCGTCAATCTCATCAAGGAACACAATCCCGACGTGGTCTTTCTCGACGTGCAGATGCCCGGCCTGGACGGCTTCGGGGTGATCAAGAAGCTGCTTGACCGGCGCGTTCCGCTGCCGCAGATCGTCTTCGCCACCGCCTACGAGCAGTACGCCATCAAGGCCTTCGAGGTGAATGCCGTCGATTATCTGCTCAAACCGTTCGACAAGAAGCGGGTGGCGCAGTCGGTGCAGAAGGCGCGCAAAAACCTGCAAACCGAAGCCCCGTCTTCCGACAAGCTCGAAACCCTGGTGCGGATGCTGGAATCGCAGAGGCCGCAGAACTCCAAGGTGCTGCTCAAGTCCACGGGCCGGTTGTTCCTGGTGGACCAGAAGGACATCTGCTTCTCCTCTATCGAAGACGGCGTCATCACCGTGGTAACCGCCGGCGGCATGGAGGGCCAGTCCAACTGCCGCACGCTGGAAGAACTGCTGGAGTCGCTCGATCCCAACCTGTTCTGGCGCGCGCACCGCTCGTTCCTGGTGAACATCAACCGCATCAAGGAAGTCGTGCCCTGGTTCAAGAGTTCCTACCAGGTGCGCATGGACGACCGCAAGCAGACGGAAGTGCCCGTCAGCCGGGCGCAGACCAAACGGCTGAGGGAGTTGTTCAAGCTGTAGGAATAGTAGCTAGTCGCCAGTAACCAGTCGCCAGCCTTCGGAGTCCCGGGCAGACTGGCGACTGACAACCGGCGACTGGCGACTTATCTATGAAAGCCTATGTTTACGTCACGCTGAAGAAGACCGTGCTCGATCCCCAGGGCAAGACCATCCAGGGCGCGCTCCGCAAGATGGGCTACAAGGGGGTCGACGACGTCCGCCAGGGCAAGTTCTTCGAGCTCACCCTCGATGGCGGCCTGGACCGCGCCGGCGCCGAGGCCGAGATCTCCCGCATCGCACGCGAGGTGCTCACCAACCCGGTGATCGAGGAATTCCGCTATTCGATCGAGGAGTAATCGCCGCTATCGATTTTTTAGCACCAAAGTAACCGCTCCCGCTATCTACATTTGTAACGACTTGGTAGATAATCAAGCCAGACTCTCCACCCCATTTCCCCCAGCGCCGGTGGTGGTAACTTTCCAGCAAGAGGTGATCGCACGTGTGTGGCATTGTCGGATACGTTGGTAAGAAGCGGGTTGTGCCCGTCATCCTGGACGGGCTGAAGCGGCTGGAATACCGCGGTTATGACTCCGCCGGCATTGCCGTGGCGGGCAATGGCAACGGGCTGCAGATCCGCCGTGCCGAGGGCAAGCTGCGCAACCTGGAGGAGGCGATCCGCCTCAAGCCGCTCGACGGCACCTACGGCATCGGCCACACCCGCTGGGCCACCCACGGGCGTCCGACCGAGGAAAACGCCCACCCGCATCGCGATTGCACCGGCAAGATCGTGGTGGTGCACAACGGCATTGTCGAGAACTATCTCTCGCTGAAGAAGCGGCTCATCGAAGAAAAGCACAAGTTCTCCACCGAGACCGATACCGAGGTCATCGCCCACCTGATCGAGAAGCATCACTTCGCCACCAGCAACGGCCGGCCGGTATCGCTGGAAGAAGCCGTCCGCAGGACGGTGAAGGAGCTGACGGGCGTGTTCGCGCTGGCGGTGATTGCCGTAGATGAGCCCAACAAGATCGTGGCCGCGCGCAATGGCCCTCCGGCGGTCATCGGACTGGGCAAGGACGAGTATTTCGTCGCCTCCGACGTGCCGGCGATCCTCTACCACACGCGCGACCTGTTCTTCCTGGCCGACGGCGACCTGGCCGTGATCACACCCTCGGGCGTGCAGCTCACTGACTTCGACGGCCAGCCCGTGGCGCGCCAGGTGCAGCACGTCACCTGGGACCCCATCATGGCGGAGAAGGGCGGCTTCAAGCATTTCATGCTCAAGGAAATCTACGAGCAGCCACGCGCCGTCCGCGATACCACCCTGGGGCGGGTTTCGCTCGATTCCGGCAAGGTCTTCCTCGATGAGATGGAGATCAGCGAGGCCGAGTTCCGCAACCTGACCAAGGTTGATATTGCCGCCTGCGGCACCAGTTGGCACGCCGCCCAGGCGGGCAAATTCATGATCGAGAAGCTGGCGCGGGTGCCGGTCGAGGTGGATTACGCGAGCGAATTCCGCTATCGCGATCCCATCATCGCGCCCACCTCCCTGACCATGCTCATCACCCAGTCGGGCGAAACCGCCGACACCATCGCCGCCCAGCGCGAGGCCAAGGCCAAGGGCGCGAAGACGCTGGCCATCTGCAACGTGGTCGGCTCCATGGTGACCCGCGAGGCCTCGGGCACTATCTACACCCATGCCGGGCCGGAGATTGGCGTGGCCTCCACCAAGGCCTTCACCGCCCAGCTTACGGCGCTGTTCCTGTTCGCGGTCTATCTCGGCCGCCTGCGCGAGGCGCTCACTATCGATCAGGCCAAGTGCCTGCTCACCGAGCTCACCCTCGTCCCCGGCAAGCTGGAATCGATCCTCGGCCACGACGAGGTCTGCGAAGACCTGGCCAAGGAATACTCGCGGGTGCAGGACTTCCTGTTCCTCGGCCGCGGCATCCACTACCCCATCGCGCTCGAAGGCGCGCTGAAGCTGAAAGAGATCTCCTACATCCACGCCGAGGGCTATCCCGCCGGCGAGATGAAGCACGGCCCCAACGCCCTGATCGACGAGAACCTGCCGGTGGTGGTGCTGGCCACCTGCGATCGCAACAATCCCGATTCGGTGCAGCGCTACGAAAAGACCATGTCCAACATCAAGGAGGTCAAGGCGCGCTCCGGCAAAGTGATCGCCGTGGCTACCGAGGGCGATGAGGATATCCGGGAGGAAGTGGACCGCGTGCTGTTCGTTCCCCCGACTCCGGAGCTGCTGTTGCCCATCCTGGAGATCGTGCCGCTGCAGTTGCTGGCCTACCACATAGCGGTGCGGCGCGGATGTGACGTGGACCAGCCCCGGAACCTGGCGAAGTCCGTAACCGTAGAGTAGCGCCGGCATCAGAGTAGCGCCGGCCTCTCGCCGGCTGTCGCGGAGGGCGTCCCGCCCTCCGCATTTTCTTTCTGGATCGCCTTCCAGGGGCACAATGTGGGTGCCCGTAAGCCCGCGGGAACTCACCATTTAGGCTTCGTTGTCCAGTTTCCTGTCCGTCCCAATCTCCTTGCAACCAACTGATACGATGGTACATCTATATAGTTGACAATAAGTCACTCAAGTCTTAACTTAGCTGCACCATCATGCCTGAGTGACAGCACTTATCAGTAGAAGGGGGTTTTACATGGCAAAGATTATCGGCATCGACCTGGGCACCACCAACTCGGTGGTAGCCGTGATGGAAGGCGGCGAGCCCAAGGTCATTCCCAACGAAGAGGGCGGCCGCACCACGCCGTCGGTGGTTGCTTTCACCAAGACTGGGGAGCGGCTGGTGGGGCAGGTAGCCAAGCGCCAGGCCATCACCAATCCGGAGAACACGGTGTATTCCATCAAGCGCTTCATGGGGCGCCGTTACGATGAAGTGTCGGAAGAGATGAAGATGGTGCCCTACAAGGTGGAGCGCGAGGGCGACCACGTGGCGATCATGGCCCAGGGCAAGAAGTACACCCCGCCCGAGATCTCGGCGATGATCCTGCAGAAGCTGAAGAAGGCGGCGGAAGACTACCTCGGGGAGAAGGTGACCGAGGCGGTCATCACCGTGCCCGCGTATTTCAACGACGCGCAGCGGCAGGCCACCAAGGACGCCGGCCGCATCGCCGGGCTCGACGTCAAGCGCATTATCAACGAGCCCACCGCGGCCGCGATGGCCTATGGCCTCGACAAGAAGAAGGACGAGACCATCGCCGTGTACGACTTCGGCGGCGGGACGTTCGATATCTCGATCCTGGAGGTCGGCGAGGGTGTGATCGAAGTCAAGGCCACCAATGGTGACACGCACCTGGGCGGCGACAACATCGACCAGCGCATCGTGGACTGGCTGATCGACGAGTTCAAGAAGGATGAAGGCCTCGACCTGCGCGCCAAGGGCAACGAGATGGCCCTGCAGCGTCTGCGCGACGCCGCCGAGCGGGCCAAGATCGAACTCTCCACGACCATGGAGACCGAAATCAACCTGCCATTCATCACTGCCGACGCCAGCGGCCCCAAGCACCTGGTCAAGAAGCTGACCCGGGCGAAGCTGGAGTCGATGGTGGAAGACATCATCCAGCGCTCGGTCGGGCCGTGCCGGCAGTGCTTGAAGGACGCCGGCATCGACGCCAGCAAGATCGACGAGGTCGTGCTGGTGGGCGGGCAGATCCGCATGCCGCGCATCCAGGCGCTGGTCGGCGAGCTGTTCGGCCGGGAGCCGCACAAGGGCGTCAACCCGGATGAAGTGGTGGCGGTCGGAGCGGCCATCCAGGGCGGCGTGCTCAAGGGCGAGGTCAAGGACCTGCTCCTGCTCGACGTTACTCCGCTGACGCTCTCCATCGAGACGCTGGGCGGCGTGGCCACGCAGATGATCCCGCGCAACACCACGATTCCCACGCGCAAGACGGAGACGTTCTCCACCGCGGCCGACAGCCAGACCTCGGTCGAGGTGCACGTGATGCAGGGCGAGCGGCCCCTGGCGCGGGACAACCGCACCCTGGGCAAGTTCCACCTGACCGGACTCCCGCCGGCTCCGCGCGGCGTGCCCCAGATCGAAGTGACGTTCGACATCGACGCCAACGGCATCCTCAACGTCACCGCCAAGGACATGGCCACCAGCAAGGACCAGAAGATCACCATCACGTCGTCGTCCGGCCTGTCGAAGGAAGAGATCGACCGCATGGCCAAGGACGCCGACGCGCACTCGGATGAGGACAAGAAGCGTCGCGAGGAGATCGAATCGCGCAACCAGCTCGACTCCCTGGTGTACAGCGTGGAGAAGATGCTGCGCGAGCACGGTGACAAGATCTCCGGCAGCGAACGTGGCGATGTCGAAAACGCCCTGGCCGACGCCAAGAAGGCGCTCGAGGGCGGCGACAAATCGGCCATGGACCAGGCGCGCGAGAAGCTGACCAGCACCTCGCACAAGCTGGCCGAGGCCATGTACCGCGCCGCGCAACCCGCGGCCGGCGGACAGCCTGGAGCCCAGCCGGGTCCGGAAGCCGGCGCGGGCGCTCCGCACGGCGGCAACGGCGAAGCCAAGAAGGCCGATGGCGGCGTCATCGACGCCGAGTACGTGGACGTGGAGGACAAGAAATAAAAAAGGTGTAGGGACGCAAGCTTTTGGCTTTTGGCCAAAAGCTAGGAGCCAAAAGCCAAGAGCGGCGCCTTTGAGATCAACTTGGATTGGGGGGTGAGGCATGATTTGCAGTCAATTGCAGTATCTGCAGCAGAATTTTGCTGCGCTGTTGGCTGCCTCGGACGAACAGGAGCAACTGGAGCGGCTGGGGATGGCCTTGGCGGACGACAAAGAGGCGGTGCAGACCTTCCGCGAGCAACTCCAACAACGGCTGACGGCCGTGGGAACGAGGCTGGCAGCGCACGTCCAGGAGCACGGCTGCGCAAATTGACCGCGCTTTCCGCGGCGTCTGAGCCGCGGGCGGTCGTCCTGAGCGCGAAGCGCGAAGGATCTCATCCTAAGGATCGGGCGCCGCTCAGCGACGAGTCGAAGGAACTATGGCCACGGCGACTAGCAAAGATTATTACGGAACCCTCGGTGTGAAGAAGACTGCTTCCACCGAGGACATCCGTAAGGCCTTCCGCAAGCTTGCGCGCAAATATCATCCCGACGTCAACCCCGGCGACAAGTCCGCGGAAGAAAAGTTCAAGCAGCTCTCGGAAGCCAACGATGTTCTGAGCGATCCCAAGAAGCGCAAGATCTACGATCAAGTCGGCTTCTATTCCGACAACATCGATCCCGCCACCGCCGAGGCCTATGCGCGCGGGGGCGGCGCCGGTGGCTTCGCGGGACAGGGCGCCGGTCACGCCGAGGGTGTGCCGTTCGACTTCGGCGGCTTTGATTTTTCTGAGTTCGGCGAGCCGGGCGCCGGCGGCCGCAAGGGCGGCAGCTTCCGCGACATCTTCTCCGGCATCTTCGGCGGCAGTGGCCGCGGCGGCTTCAGCCCCGAGGCCGCGCAACCCGAAGCCGGCACCGATCTCGAATACCAGGTCAACGTCGGTTTCTGGGACGCCATCAAGGGTTCGGTGATGCGCCTGAACATCGCCCGCCGCGACCTCTGCACGAACTGCCACGGGCGCGGATTCATCCAGGCCGCGGGCACTTGCCCCGAATGCGGCGGCAAAGGACAGATCACGCAGACCGCCAGCCGCATGAAGTTCAACGTGCAGTGCCCGCGCTGCCACGGGACCGGCAAGAACGTGAGCGTGTGCGGTGTGTGTGGCGGCGTGGGCACGGTGAACCGCACCGAACCGCTCGAGGTGCGCATCAAGCCGGGCACCCGCGACGGCCAGCGCATACGCATCCCCGGCAAGGGCAACGCCGGGATGTTGGGAGCGCCCGCGGGCGATCTTTACATCATCGTGCGCACCGGCGAGCATCCGGTCTTCCGCCGCGAGAGCGACGACATCCATGTGACCGTGCCCATCACCGTGACCGAGGCGGCGCTGGGCGCGAAGATCGAAGTCCCGACCATCGAGGGACGTTCGCTCCTGCGCATCCCGCCGGGCACGCAGAGCGGACAGAAGCTGCGCCTGCGCGAAAAAGGCGTGCCCTCGGCCACCCGCGAGGGCGCGCGCGGCGACGAGATCGTCGAGGTCAAGATCATCGCGCCGTTCCCCAAGGACGAGCGCTCGCGCGAGATCCTGCGCGAGTTTGCGCGCCTGAACCCGGCCGACCCGCGGGCGGAGTTATGGAAGCAAGTGTGAGAGGCAGCAATCAGCATTCAGCAATCAGCGCTCAGCCATTTCTCGGCGGGTGCGACTGAATGCTGAGTGCTGACTGCTGAGTCCTATATGGCTAAGCGAAAGTCAAAAGGCGCCTACATGTTGAGCCGCTTTGCGGGCGTGAGCGCAGCGGGAGCCCGCAGGCGAAATCCTGAGCGAAGCGAAGGGACTCATGGCTAAGCGCAAGTCGAAAGGCGCGTACATGATCTCGGCCGTGGCCGAGATGTACGGCATCCATCCGCAGACGCTGCGGCTTTACGAGCGCGAAGGGCTGCTCAAGCCGTCGCGCACGGAGGGCAACACTCGGCTTTACACCGACGAAGACCTGCAGCGGCTGGAGTTCATCCTGTCGCTGGCCCGCGAACTGGGCGTGAACATCGCCGGCATCGCCATCATTCTTCAAATGCGCGAACGCATGGAAGCCATGCAGAAGGAGATGCAGGAGTTCTTCACCTACATCCAGAAAGAGATGCTGGCGCGCTCCCAGGCCGACGTGGACGCCTCGCGCGGCGCCATCATCCCCATCCGACCGACGGTCGAGCCCCCGGGCCGTACGCCCGCGCGGGAACGCAAGCGGTAAGTCCCCATTCACTCTTTAGGTTGTCATCCTTCGCCAGGCGAAGCCGAGCGGAGGATCTAGCGAGGTGGCTTGTATCGCCAGCGCCGGTGGCGCATGCGACGTCGCCAGATTCTCCCGCTTCGCTTCGCTACGCGGAAGAATGACACCATTTAGGGGAACGGTCGGATACGAGGAGCGGCAAGCTGCCAGCCGTCACGGAGCCTTGGGTGTAGTATTGTCAGCCGCTGATGCTGCCCTTCAAGCTCATCTATAGCGACGCGTACTACCTGCCGATTGGAGAACACGTCTTTCCGGCGCAGAAGTACCGGCTCATCCAGCAGCAGTTGCTCCGCACCGGCGCCGCCGCGCCCGACGACTTTCTTACTCCCGAGCCCGCGCGCGATGCCGATGTCCTGCTGGCGCACACGCCGGCATGGGTCACCAAGTTAAGAAGTGGCACGCTCTCCGCGCGCGACGAGCTGGTGATGGAGGTCCCCTATTCGATGGAACTGGTGCGCGCTTTCTGGCTGGCCGCCGGAGGTTCGATCCTGGCGGCGCAGTGCGCGCTGCGCGACCGCGTGGGCATCAGCATCGGCGGCGGGTTCCATCACGCCTTTGCCGATCACGGCGAGGGCTTCTGCATGATCAACGATATCGCGGTCGCCATCCGCAAGCTGCAGCACCAAGGCTCGATCGCCCGCGCCATGACCGTGGATTGCGACGTCCACCAGGGCAACGGCACCGCCGCCATCTTCGCGGCGAACAACGGCGCGGCCTTTAGCTTCGGCGGCATGGGCGCCCGCGACTTCGCCGGGTTCGAGAGCGACGTCTTCACCATTTCGCTCCACCAGGAGAACAACTACCCGGCGTTTAAGCCGCCGTCCTCCATCGATGTCAATCTGGCCGACGATGTGGGCGATGCCGAATACCTGGCGCAGCTCGACAAGGCGCTCAGCGCCGGCCTGCACCAGTTCGATCCGCAACTGCTCTGCTATGTCGCCGGCGCCGATCCTTACCGCGAAGACCAGCTCGGGGGCTTGTCCCTCACCATCGAGGGATTGAAGAAGCGGGACGAACTGGTCCTCCGCGCCGCCAAGGCCCGCGGTATCCCGGTGATGGTGACCTTGGCCGGCGGCTACGCCCGCCAGGTGGAAGATACAGTCACCATCCACTGCAACACCGTGATCGCGGCCAGAGAAGTTTATTCTTGAGTGGCGCGCTCGTTATTCGATCTGGCGCACCCCCGAGGTCAGCGCGGCGGCCGTGCCCACCGCGAGCACAAGAGCTCCCGAGGCCACAAACATCGCCGACAGGTGAGCCTGGGCCACGACCCCGGCCACCAGCAATGAGACGGGCAGCAGTCCTATCGCGGAAAACATAAGCACACTCATCACCCGGCCCAAGACCTGCCGTTCCACGCGGCCCTGCATCCACGACATGATGTGCACGTTCACGAACCCGGCGCCAATTCCCATGAACGCCAGCGTGACGGCGATCGGGACCAAGCGGTAGCTCAGGCCTACCATCAGCAATCCCAGACCCATGAGGAAACTGATCCCGACCAGCAGCAATCCGCGCCGCGGAGGACGTTTCACCATCCCAGCCAGCATCATCCCGGCCAGCGCGCCGCCGCTGAAGCAGGAAAGCAGCGTGCCGAAAGCCGCCGCCGAGCCGAAGCGAAACTTCGCCATCGTGGCCAGACCGACGGAGACCGGCCCTGTCATGCAGAAATTGAGTGCGGCAGTCAGCATGAGGAGTGACCGCAGCGCGGGATCGTTGACGACATAACGCAAGCCCTCGCCGATCGAGTGCAGCATGCTGGGCCGCTGCGCCGCAGGAACCGGCAGCTTCGGACGCTCGGGCACACGCCACAGGGCCACAATCACGAACAGGAAGCTGACAGCATCGAGAAAGAATGCCTGCGCGATGCCCCAGGCCTTCACCACGATCCCGGCCGGCGCCGGTCCCAGAATGCCGCTCAGGTGCGCGGTGGACGCGAACACGGAGTTGGCCGCCGGCAGTTGCTCGGACGCGACCAGCGTGGGCATCAGCGCCGATCCTGCGGGAAACGAGAACGCGTCGGCGACGCCGAACAGCAAGGACAGCGCGTAGATGTGCCAGAGGTGGATGACGTTCAGCCAGGCGAGCACGGCAATGGCTGCCACTAGCAGGGAGCGGACGGAGGCGGTCGCCATCAGCACCCGGCGAGGCGAGAGGCGATCTGTGAGCGCGCCCCCTGCCAGCATCAACACCGCACGCGGCACCGCCGCGGTCATGAGGATGGTGCCCAGGGCCAGGCTGGAACCCGTCCGTTGCAGCACCAGCCAGGGCAGGGCCACCAGATAGAACTGGTCGCCGAAGAGCGAAACGGCGGAGCCCAGCCAGAGATTGCGGAAATGGGCAATGCGCAGCGGATGGCCGGGCTTGGCCGGCGCGGGTTGGGGCCCGGCGCTGGTTGCGACGGCGGGCGGTGAGGACTGCGAGGGATCGTGGTGGGCTGGAGCCGTTGCCATAGTCGGCCTCCTCAATCGCTAGTTTTGTAAATGTAAATTCACATTTACATTGATGTCAAGTACTATTTGAACATGCAACACGGACCCCTGCCCGCCAAGCAGGCGCGCAGCCGCAAGTCGCTGGAACGATTGCTGGATGCCGCCGAAGAAGTGCTCAAGAAGCACGGCCTCGACGGCGCCACCGTGCCCCGCATCGCCGCCCAGGCCGGCCTGTCCCCCGGTTCGGTCTACCGCCGCTTCCCCGACAAGGACGCGCTCCTGCGCGCCGTGGTGCTGCGCTATCACACCCGCATCGCGGAGAAAAGCCGCGCGAACCTGGGCCGCGCGGAGCTGTGGAAGGGGACTTCCTTGCGCCAGAAAGCCTACATCGCGATTCTGAGCACGATTGCCGCCCACCAGGCGCACGCCGGGCTTCTGCGCCCGCTCTACCAGTTGTGCCAGCGGCATCCCGATTTCGCCTTCCGGCGGCGAGCTTTTCAACTGGAGATGGGCAACTTCCGCCAGGTCGTCAAGCTCTTCCTGGAACATCGCGACGAGATCCATCATCCCGATCCCGAACTGGCCATCACCTTCGGGCTGCTGCTGGTCGCCTTCACCATGCGCGAGCACCTGATGGACACTGGCAAGCAGCGCTGGTCGGATGTCTTCCCCACTGCGGTGGCGCAGTTCGATCGCGAGTTGCCGCGGATGTTCCTGCGCTACCTTGGCGTGAAGGACCCGGATGCGCCGCCTGAACCGCATCCCGCGCTCAAGCGCCTGGAAGAGTTCCGCGCCAGCGCTGCGTCAGGGAAGTCGGCTGGTAAAATGAGTTAGCGGCACGGCCGAAGCGACAACTGGCGACTGACGACTGACAACTGCTCTTTATGTTTGAAAATCTTTCCGACAAGCTGCAACGCGCGTTCAAGAACCTGCGCGGACAGGGCACGCTCAACGAAGAGACCGTCGGCGAGGCCCTGCGCGAAATCCGTCTGGCCTTGCTCGAAGCCGACGTTAACTTCAAAGTCGTCAAGGAACTGGTCGAGCGCATCCGCGAGAAGGCGCTGGGGCAGGAGGTGATGACCGCTCTCTCGCCCGCCGAGCAGGTGGTAAAGATTGTGCGCGACGAGATGGTCGAGGTCCTCGGGCGCGACACCGCCAAGCTGCGCTTCGCCTCCAGCCCACCGACGGTGGTGCTGATGGCCGGCCTGCAGGGTTCCGGCAAGACCACTACCTCGGGCAAGCTGGCGCACTGGCTCAAGAACGGCGGCCACCGTCCGTTGCTGGTCTCGGTGGACGTCTACCGCCCGGCGGCGCGCGAGCAGTTGAAGATCGTGGCCCACGCGGTGAAGGCCCATCTATACGAAGGCCAGGTGGGCGAGGCCAACACGGCGACGGTCGAGCGGCTGGCGAAGGAAGCGCGGCGCGAGGCGGTCAACAGCGGCTGCGACGTGCTCATCGTGGACACCGCCGGCCGTCTGCACATCGACGAGCAGCTCATGGAGGAGATGCAGTCGCTCAAGCGCCTGCTCAGCCCGCAGGAGATCCTCTTCGTCGCCGACGCTATGACCGGCCAGGACGCCGTCCGCTCCGCCGACGAGTTCCACAAGAAGCTCACGCTCACCGGCGTGGTGCTCACCAAGATGGACGGGGACGCGCGCGGCGGCGCGGCGCTCTCCATCCGCAACGTCACCGGGCAGCCCATCAAGTTCATCGGCGTGGGCGAAAAGTACGACGCCATCGAGCCCTTCCATCCCGACCGCATCGTCGGCCGCATCCTGGGCATGGGCGACATCCTCTCGCTCATCGAGAAGGCCGAGCAGCAGCTCGACAAGAAGAAGCAGGAAGAGTTCGCGCGCAAGGCGCTCTCCGGCGACGGCTTCTCGCTCGAGGACTTTCGCGATCAACTGCGGCAGGTGAAAAAGCTGGGTTCGCTGCAATCCATCATGGGCATGCTGCCCAAGATCGGGCCCTTCGCCGGGCTGAACAAAGCCGCCGACAAGGTGGACGAGAGCCAAATCGGGCGCGTCGAGGCCATCATCAATTCGATGACTCGTTACGAGCGCGACCACCATGAGGTGATCAACGGCAGCCGGCGCAAGCGCATCGCCCGCGGCTCCGGCACCAGCGTGCAGGAGGTCAACCAACTCCTCCGCCAGTATGCCCAGATGAAGAAGATGTTCAAGCAGATGGGTAAGGCCAGCTTCGGCCGCCGCCTGGCGGGGATGAAGCTGCCCGGGATGTGAAAACGGCCTCTTGGCTGTTAGCTCTTGGCTGTTGGCTCGCGCGGCAGGATTCCTTCCTCTCTTACAACCTTTACACATCCCGCCATTTACGCAATAATGGGCGATTGCGCATAAAGTTTCATTGCGCATAGAGAAGACTAACTCCTAGAAAGGACTACGTTTTTGTGCTAATGATTCGTCTGGCGCGCGTAGGTGCGCGCAAGCAGCCGTATTATCGTATTGTGGTCATCGAGAAGGAGCGGGCACGGAACGGCCGCCCGGTGGAAGTGGTGGGCACGTATAACCCGCGCACCGATCCTGCTTCGGTCGAGTTCAAGCGTGAGCGCGTGGATTACTGGGTGTCGAAAGGCGCTCAGGCGTCGGCTACGGTGTCCCGGCTTCTGGCGAAGCCACCGATAGCCAGCGCTCCGACCGTGTCCTAATAGTCGCCCATGAGAGGGCTTTCCCGCATTTTTTCCTTTTCATCTGCGGGCGCAGTCGGGCCTCGGACCCCACACCGGGGGAGGGCGCTGGTATGGTCAGCGAACAGGGTGGGGATATGCGGGCGTTGGTTGAACAGATTGCCAAGGCGCTCGTCGATGAACCTGAACAAGTGGCAGTTCGGTCCATCGATGGGGAACAGGTTACGGTGCTGGAACTGCGTGTCTCTGCCAATGACTTGGGCAAAGTCATCGGGAAGCAGGGCCGTACGGCGCGTTCCATCCGCACCATCCTGGGCGCTGCCGGCATGAAGCTGAAGAAACGCTACACCTTGGAGATCCTGGAATAGCTCCCGCAGATTCCGCCAGCCAGGAAGAATTCATCACCCTCGCGCGCGTGCTTCGCACTCAGGGGCGGCGCGGCGAGGTGGCCGCAGAACTGCACACCGTGTCTTGGGAACGCTTCCCGAGCGGCTGCCGCGTGTTGGCTCTCGATGAGCACAACCAGCGGCGGGAGTTCGTGGTGGAAGATTCCTGGCCGCACAAGGGATTGGTGGTCCTCAAGTTCGGCGGGATCGAGAGCATCTCGCAAGCGGAAACGCTGATCGGCTGCGAGATCCAGGTGCCGCGCTCGGAGCGTTTGCCCCTGGCAGCGGGTGAGGTTTACGTCAGCGACCTGTTGGGCTGCGCGGTGTTCGATCGCGGCGCCGCGGTCGGCAGGATTGCGGAGGTCCGGTTTGGTTCGGGCGATGCGCCGCTGTTGGTAGTGAAGGCCGGCGACAAGGAACACTTGGTCCCCTTCGCCGCGGCGTATCTGGTTAAGATGGATACCGAGGGCAAGCGGCTCGACATGAATCTGCCGGAAGGGATGCTGGAGGATTGAGTCATTGTGCGATTGAGTCACTGCGTCATTGAAAACCACTGGGCCAATGGCTCAATGACCCAATGACTCAATTCCACATCCTCACCATCTTTCCGGATTTTTTCCGCGGCCCGCTCGACTACGGGATCGTGCGCCGGGCGCGGGAAGCCGGGCTGGTGGAGATCGGCATTCACGACCTGCGGGCCTTCACCCGTGACCGGCACCGGACGGTGGATGACCGCCCTTTCGGCGGCGGCGAGGGCATGGTGCTCAAGCCGGAACCGATCTTTGAATGCGTGGAGTCTCTCGGCGTGGCGCCGCGCGAGGGTCGCCGGGGCGCGGGAGAATCAGTGGTGCTGCTCTCGCCGCAGGGCGAGCTGCTCAACCAGGAGATCGCCGGGGAACTGGCTGGACTGAAGCGCCTGGTGCTAATCTGCGGACGCTACGAGGGCGTGGATGAGCGCGTCGGCGGCTTCCTGGCGGACCGCGAACTGTCGGTCGGCGATTACGTGTTGAGCGGGGGCGAGCTAGGCGCGGCCATCATCGTGGACGCGGTCACACGACTAATCCCTGGCGCGCTGGGCAATGAGGCCTCGGCGCAGCAGGAGTCGTTCACGCGCAGCACGGTTGCCGCGGGAGATGGTCCGAATTCCACCTGCGCCTCTGGCGGGCTGCTGGACTATCCGCATTACACGCGGCCGGCGGATTTTCGCGGGATGACGGTCCCCGAGGTGCTGGTCTCCGGGAACCACGAAGAGATCCGGCGCTGGCGGCGGAGCGAGGCGCTCGAAAAGACGGTGCGCAACCGGCCCGACCTGCTGGAGCGGGTCGCGCTCAGCGCCGAAGACAAGGAATTCATTGCCGAGATTGAAGGCGAGCGCTGAATCCAGATCATCGGCTCTTGGCTCTTAGCTTTTGGCTAAAATCCAGAGGCCAAGAGCCAAAAGCAATCCCCAGTGATCGAGCGGCACAAGAAAGGAACAGTCATCATGTCGATCTCACCCATCATGGATAAAGTCGTCGCCAAGTTGCAGCGCAGCGACCTCCCGGGGTTCAAGCCGGGGGACACCGTCCGGGTGCACGTCAAGATCAAGGAAGGCGACAAGGAACGCCTGCAAGCCTTCGAAGGCACCGTGATCTCGCGCTCGAACGGCCCCGACGCCAGCTTCACCGTGCGCAAGATCAGCTTCGGCCAGGGCGTGGAGCGCATCTTTCCCGTCAATTCGAAGGTGATCGACAAGATCGAGATCTTGCGCTCGGCCCAGGTCCGCCGCGCCAAGCTCTACTTCCTGCGCGGGCTCCGCGGGAAATCGGCGCGGCTGAAGGAAGCCGAGTAGAGCGCGCACGCGCGGGCTTCGCCCAAGCCTATGACGATGGCGAAACCACCGGTCTTGTCCGCGGGAGCTGGATCCTCAGATTCTCCCGCCTCGCTTCGCTCGGCGGAAGAATGACAGTCATCTCTCTCTCTTGCACCCGGCCTCCTTTTCCGCCAAACTGCGAATAGACCTCGACGACCGCTAGTGCCGCGCAAGCTCCAACTCGAGGGCGAGAAACCGCTATCCAAGGCTGCCGCCAAGCTGCGTCTGTTGAAGCGCCTGAAGTGCACCACGCGCTATGAGCGTGAGCTGTGGAAATCCGGCGCGCGCCTGATCGCCGGCGTGGACGAGGTGGGCCGCGGATCACTGTTCGGCCCCGTGGTCGCAGCTGCCGTGGTCCTCGACCCCGGCTACCGCATCCGCGGCTTGCGCGATTCCAAGCTCTTGCCCGCCGAGCGCCGCGAAGTCCTGGCAGAGCGCATACGGGAGCACGCAATCGCCTGGTCGGTCGCGGCGGTGGACGCGGCGCGCATCGACCAGATCAACATCTATCACGCCTCGCGCCTGGCCATGCTGGAAGCCGTTTCGCAGCTTGCGCCGGCGCCGGACCACTTGCTCATCGACGCGCTGCGCATCGATTTCACCTGCCCGCAGACTCCCATCATCCACGGCGACGCCCTTTCGGCCTCCATCGCGGCCGCCTCCATCATCGCCAAGGTGGAGCGCGACCGCATGATCCGCGACTGGGACCCGGTGTTCCCGCTCTACGGGCTGGCCTCCAACAAGGGCTATTACACGCGCAAGCACGCAAGCGCCTTGTGCCAGTACGGGCCTTCGCCGCTGCATCGCCAGTCGTTCGAGCCGGTGTGGAATTCGGTCTCGCCGCAGGAGATGCTGGAGTTCATGCTGGGCGGGACTTCGGAATTGAGTCATTGAAAGAAACCCCCGGCAAACCCAGTGAATCAATGACTCAATGAATCAATGGCTCAATTCTCCCATCTACATGTCGAGACAGGAAAGACCACAAGCATGCTGCGGCTGCTCTGCGTAACCGCTCACCCGGACGACGAAGCCGGAGGTTTCGGCGGATCCTTGCTGCTCTCCGCCTCGCGCGGCGTGGAGACCCACGTCCTCTGCCTGACGCCCGGACAGGCGGCCACGCATCGCGGCGGCGCACGCTCGGACGAAGAACTGGCGGCCATGCGCCGCGAGGAGTTCCAGGCCTCGTGCCGGATGTTGAAAATCGCCCACGGCGAGGTACTCGATTATCCTGACGCCGGGCTCGACCGCGTGGACTTCTACGCCACGGTAGGTGAACTCGTGGGGCGCATCCGCCAGATTCGTCCGCACGTCATGCTGACCATCGGTCCGGAGGGCGCGGTGACCGCCCATCCTGACCACTCCATGGTCTCGCTCTTCGCCACCATGGCCTTCCACTGGGCAGGACGCAGCAACCGCTTCGCGGAGCAATTGACGAACGGCCTCACGCCGCATCGCACCCAGAAGCTCTACTACTCGACCTCGCTGTTCACGCTCCCCGACCGGCAACCGGTCTCCCCTCCGCCGGTGACAGCGATCATCGAGATCGGGGTGGAATTCCTGGAAACCAAGATCAGCGCCTTCAAGCAGCACACCAGCCAGTCGCCGCTGTTCCAGCTTTTCGAACCCATGGCGCGCAAGCGTGGAACCAGGGAACTCTTTCACCTGGCCGCGACCACTGCGCCACGACAGATGCAGATGGAGACGGACCTGTTTGAGGGAGTGAAGGAAGATTGAGTCATCGGGTGATCGGGTCATCGGGTGATCTTCCAATGACCCGATGAGCCGATCTCCCGATCACCCGATTTCTTCCAATCTACTTCGCCAGCGGCTTGATGATCTCTCCCAGCATGTCCGGCGTGTTGGGAATGCGCTCTAGCTGGGGGTACTTTTCGCCTCCGTGATAGTTCACCGAGCAGGTGTTCTGGAAGGCGCCATTCTGGACCAGGAGTTGGATGGGCTGGAAGCCGTTCTTGGCGGCACGGATGGCGTCGTGCAGGTCGTTTGCCGAGTAGGCGCGTCCGTTGACGCCGAGCAGCTTCATGCCCGGCCCGATGCCCGCCTGCCACGCGGGTGAATCGGGGAGCACGTCGCGCACGGTGGCGTCCGGCTCGCGGACAACCATGCCCAGCGAATAGCGCACATCGGTCACACGATCCACCGTCTCGATGGCCTGAAACACCGGCGACGCAGTCTCGTTGTAAACCAGCTTCCAGCCGCTGCGCTCGAGGCCGCCCATGGGCGCGTGCGGCGCGGTCGAACTGAGGCGGGTGTTCAGGAACGCGCGCCAGTCGTGGGCCACCACCTGGTTGAGCGTATTCACCACGTCGTCGAAGGTGTAGGTTTTCAGCTCGGGTCCGGTGTCCTGCCCGCCGAGGAAGAGGCGGGAGAAATCGTTCAGGGATCGCTGTCCCTGGGTCAGCTCGCGGATGGTGGTATCGACATCGAGCCAGATCAGCGTGCTCTCGTCGTAGAAGTCCACGCTGCGCCGCCAGGCCTCCCACTCGCGCGGCGCCAGGTACAAAATCTGCGCCGCGATTGCGCTATCGCTCAGCGGGCGCCAGGTGCGGCCGGAAGTCGTGTCCAGTTCGGCGGTGATGATGGCCAGGTGCTGCCGCGTTTGCTCCCGCGTCCACAGGCCGCTGCGCCCGGAGAGGATGGTACCCCAGTATTGCGTGAGCCCCTCATACACCCACAACAGCTCGCCTTTCATCGGCTCCTGGTAGTTTGCGGTGGCGAGGCCGGCCGGGCGGCGGAACTTGCCATTCCAGGAGTGGGTGAACTCGTGCGGAAGCAGGCTGCCGCCCGAGGCATAGAGGTAGCCGTCCACGAACGCGCGCTCGCGCATGCGATCATCGCTCGATTGATGGTGCTCCAGCCCGAAATGCGCTACATGGTCGCTCAAACTGATGAGGAAGTCGTAGTGCCCGTAATGGCGTGCGCCGAAGAGCGCCCCGGTCTCGCGCACCAGTTGCGAATACTCGTTCACCACGTCGGCGGGAATATCGAGCGCGGCTTCGCTGTCGGCCGCCAGGTCGAGGCGATGCGCAGGAGTAGTCTCGGCCGCCAGCGGCACCACGCGAAAATGCGCGCCGGAGAGAACGGGTGAATCGATCAGGAAGTTGAGGCTCACCGGCTTGAATTCGAGCGTGTCACCCGTCTGCGAGGCGACTTCCAGAGGCGTGGCGAACTTCCACCCCGCCGGCAGGCGCAAGCTGGCAGCGTACATCAGCTCACGCGGCGGCTTTCCCTGCGGATACAGCAGCAACTGGTTCCAACTGATCAGCGCCAGTTGCTGCGTGCTGGAGGCGGCCGCGGAGAACCCTTCCTCCTTCACCGGTCCAAGGTAGTCGAGCGCAATCTCGAGCGCCGATGTCCCCTGCGGGACATCCACGTGGAAGGCATACATCTCCACATCATCGCGGCGCCAGGCGAGCGGCTTGCCGTTGGCCGTGATCTTCAGGCCGGCGAGATCGACGATTGGTCCGGTGGGACCATGCTCCCCGGGAATCCACTCGGGATAAAACAGTGTCAGAGGCCCGGCGGCGACGGGAACCACCAGCCGCGCATGGAAGAGGCTGCGCGCTGCGTCCGTGGCATCAACCGCCAGCGTGATCGTGCCCGGAGGATTTGCGGCGAGAAGAGGTAAGCAGAAAACGCCGAACAACAGCAGGAGAGCAACCGCAGAACGCTTTGGCATGGGGATGGTTCCGGCGCACAAGAATAATCGTGGCATAGCGTGATGTGCAACTGAGACTCAAATGAAAACCGCAGGGGACGCGGAGGACGCAGGGGTTCTTCAATTTTCCTCCGCGTCCTGCCTCCTCGGCGGTTTTCATTCTTGCCCGTGAACGGCTATTTCTTGGCGGGCTTCTTGGACTCCTCCATCACCCCCGTGACGCTCGCTAGCACCTTGTCGAAGGCTTCCTTCTTTGACATCGCCCCGCGGCCGCCTTTGTTCTTGCGGTAATTGTGTTCGTGGTTGCAGGTGCGGCAGCGGACCTTCTGAACGTCTTCGCCGGCCATGGAGACCACCGCGTGGGTGGAGCTAAACTTGCAGCGCGAGCAGTAATCGTCGACGTCGTCGCCGAGGCGCATTAAGGCCTCCTTGGACTCGAAAAGCAACGGGGCCGAAGTTTAGCACAGCGAGGGGCGGCTGAAGGACTCCCCACGCGGATGTTATGATTCCCGCCGTGCCGGCGAGGAAAACGCGCGGGAAGTTCATCACCATCGAGGGCCTGGACGGCTGCGGCAAGAGCACCCAACTCGGGAGGCTTGCCAGTGTGCTGCGCGCTGACGGCGTCAAGGTGCTGGAGACGCGCGAGCCCGGCGGCACTCCCGTGGGCGAAAAGATCCGCGCCGTGCTGCTCGATTCCCGTACCTCCGGCCTCTCGCCCCGGTCCGAGATGGCGCTGATGTTCGGCGCGCGCGCCCAGCACGTGGACGAGGTCATCCTGCCGGCGCTCGCGGAAGGCGCCTGGGTGCTGTGTGACCGCTTCACCGACTCCACCGAAGCCTACCAGGGCGGCGGCCGCAAGCTGGGCAGCGAGCCGGTGCTGGCGCTGCACAAGCTGCTGTGCCACGACCTCCAACCCGACATGACCGTCCTCATGCTCTCGGATGTTGAGGCCAGCGTGGCGCGGGCGCGCCGCCGCAACCTGGCGAGGGTTCCGTCGGTCGCTCCCGCAACGGAGGCGCAACCCAACGATGAGAACCGCTTCGAGCAGGAAAACCGCGCCTTCTTCCAGCGCGTCGCCACGGCGTACAAGGCGATTGCGAAACGCGAGCCGAAGCGCGTGTTCGCGGTGGACGCACGCCGCGCACCGGATGTCGTCCACCAGGAGATCGTGGCTGAAGTCCGGCGGCGGCTCGTGGGGAAGAAAGCGGCGAGCTTTTAGCTACTGGCTAGTTTTATGATGGATGCACCCGTCGTTCTGTCATGCTGAGCGAGTGCGAGCCGGTTTTGCCCGCACGAGTCGAAGTACCCCTACGCCACGATATATTTCGAATAGGGGTCCTTCGACTCGCTCGCCAGAATCGGGCGCGCTCGCTCAGGATGACAAGGCTGAGATGTGTTGGCTCCTAGCGAGTTAGACTATCTGCGGCATGCCCTTCTCTGATTTCCACGGCAACGCCGAAACCGTCCATCGCCTGCGCGAGATGCTGGCGCGCGATCGCCTGCCGCACGCCATCATTTTGGCGGGAGCCCGTGGCGCGGGGAAATACAAGCTGGCGCAGATGACGGCCAAGGCGCTCAACTGCCTCCAGCGCCCGCTCTGCGACGGTCTGCCGGATTTCTGCGGCGCCTGCTCCAACTGTCTGCGCATCGCCGAGGCCGACGACTTGGCGGCGCGCTTCGCCGAATCGGTGGCGGCGCGCGAGGACTTGCGTGAGGCCGACAAGCGCGACACCCGCCTGCTCATCCAGACTCATCCTGACGTGCTCATCATCCCGCCCGATCCCCCGCAGATGATGGTCAAGGTCGGCCAGGTGCGGCGGGTGATCGAGACCATCTATTTCCGCCCGTCGCAAGGCCGCGAGGCCGTGTACATCTTCACCGATTCCGCGTTCATGAAGGAAGCCGCCAACTCCCTGCTGAAGATCCTGGAAGAGCCGCCGGGGTTCGCCACCATGTTCCTGCTAACCGAGAACCCCGGCGAACTGCTGCCCACCATCCGCTCGCGCGCCATCACTCTGACGCTGGCGGCGCTGCCGGCAGCGGAGATCGAGGCCTGCCTGGCCCGCCTACACCCGGAGTGGACCGCCCGGCAGCGCGCCCTGGTGGCGCGGCTTTCCGGAGGCGCCGTCGGCGCCGCGCTCTCCTTCGACCTGGCCGCCTATGTCACCGCGCGCAAGGACGCGCTTGCCCTGCTGGCCACCGCCGCCCAGCCCCAGGACCACAGCGAGCTGTTCAAGGTGACGGAAACCTACCGCGCCGGCGCTGAAGGCAAGGACAAGACCGAAGAACTGATCCGCACGCTGTACTGGCTGCTCGAAGACCTGCTGTTCCTGAAGTCGGGTACCCCGGAGCTGGTGCGCAACACCGACATCGCTCCCGAGTTGGGCTGCATGGCGCAGGCGGTGGATTTCGCCTGGATCACCGCCGCATCGGATCGCCTGGGAGAAGTGGAGTCCGGCATGCGCCGCAACCTGCTGCGCTCGCTTTCCCTGGACGCCTTTGTGGCCGCGCTGGAACGCGCCTAGAAGCGCCGCTGGGCGCACAATCAATTGTCAGGCTGCGGGGGCTGTGGTACGGTATGGGACACACTTTACCAGCTCGAAACTCCTGGGTCATTCCTGAGACGATCGACGGGCCACGCCGTCGGCAAACGACGATGCAGGCGCTGTCGCCTTCTGGAAGCCGGCGAGGATGAGCGCGGCCGGAGAAACGCTATGAAGGACGGAATGGATTCCACCGCAGTGCGTCGGGCCCCTGAGGCGGCGGACGATTTCGCCAATCGCAAGCTGATCCGGCCTTCGCTCAGCCGCGCGGAGGGCAACCACCTCCCGCCCGAGCGCCGCGACCGCGACCGTCCCATCGTAGCCAAGAAAACCCCGCCCCCGGAGCAGACCCACGCGGAAAACTTCTATTACCAGAAGCAGATCCAGGCCAAGACGCCCATGGTCGTGGTGCTGCGCGACGGCGAGGAAGTGCACGGCACCATCGAGTGGTACGACAAGAATTGCCTCAAGCTCATCCGCCCCTCCGGCAGCCTGCTGATCTACAAGCCGGCCATCAAGTACATGTTCAAGGAAGCGGAAGGGCCGGAGAAGGGCTAGCAGTCGCGAGTCCCGAGTCGAGAACGAGCAAGCTTCCCAACCGGCCAAGAGCTAGTAGCTGCTCTTACGCGATCACCTTCGGCAGCACAATTCCCTTCTGCGCCTGGTACTTCCCTTTGCGGTCCTTGTAGCTGGTCTCGCAGGGCTCATCGCCCTGGAAGAAGATGATCTGGCACAGGCCCTCGTTGGCGTAGATCTTGGCGGGCAGCGGTGTGCTGTTCGAAATCTCGAGCGTGACGAAGCCTTCCCACTCCGGCTCGAACGGTGTGACATTCACGATGATGCCACAGCGCGCGTACGTGGACTTGCCCACGCAGATGGTGAGCACATCGCGCGGGATTTTGAAATACTCCACCGAGCGCGCCAGCGCGAACGAGTTGGGCGGAATGATGGCGCAGCTCGACCGCACGTTCACGAACGACCGCTCGTCGAAGTTTTTGGGATCGATCATGGCCGAGTTCACGTTGGTGAAGATCTTGAATTCGTCGGCCACGCGCAGGTCGTACCCATAGGAGGACAGGCCGTACGAGATCACGGAGTTCGACACCTGCTTCTCCGAGAAGGGGTTGATCATGTCATGTTCCAGCGCCATTTTGCGTATCCAGCGGTCGCTCTTAAGCATGTTTGTCCTCGTCTGTGGCCGGCGGGTTGCCACGGTTGGTTCGGGGAAGGAACGGTGAGGCCATCTTAAACGTGGGCAGCGCCGTTGACAATGGTCGCTATCTCCTCTAGCATCTGTTACTTGGCGACTTCGAGGCTGAAGGGTCGCAAACCATGGCCGTGGAGTAGCGCGTGATCAAGCTCGACATCATCAATGAAGTGGTGACCAAGACCGGCATCACCAAGACCAAGGCGGAGCTGGCGGTTGAGACCGTCTTCGGGGGCATGAAGCAAGCCCTGTCCCGGGGAGACCGCATCGAACTGCGCGGGTTCGGGGTGTTCAACGTGCGCCCGCGCAAGACCGGCATCGGCCGCAACCCGCGCACCGGCGCCGAGGTCAACATCCCTCCGGGCAAGGCCGTGCGCTTCAAGCCCGGCAAGGAACTGCAATCGATCGACTAGAACCCGGCGTTGCGCACCCGGGCGCGTGCCGAATCTCTGGGCCTTGCTTCCATGTCTGAACCCAATCCGCCGCTGACCTCTTCCACCTTCGAGCTGTACCGGCCGGTGGAAGTGTTTGTCGCACCTCCGCCTCTGAAGCGGCGATACTGGCTGCACGCGCTCCTGCTGCTGCTGACCATCTTCACCACGCTGGTGGTGGGAGCGCGCCTGCAATACAACTTCGATCACAATCTGCCGGCGTTCTCTCTGGAGGATTCGATCTTCCCGTGGCGATGGGCGGTGGGCAATCCCTCGCACCTGCTGCTGGGAATTCCCTTCTCCGCCACTCTGCTACTGATCCTGCTGGCGCACGAGATGGGACACTTCCTCTACTGCGTGCGCTACCGCGTCTGGGCCACGCTGCCATTCTTCATTCCCGCGCCCACGCTGATCGGCACCTTCGGGGCGTTCATCCGCATACGGTCGCCTATCCGCTCACGCGCCGCTCTGTTCGATATAGGAATCGCCGGTCCCATCGCCGGATTTGTGGTTGCGGTCGTCGTGCTGGCCTTTGCGCTGACCTCCTCGAAGCCAATGGCCCATGCGGCCGCGGGATCCGACATCCAGTTCGGATACCCGCTGATCTTTTACCTGGTGCACGGCGCCATGGCGGTGTTGCAGCCGGCGAGCAGCCACCTGCACCTGGGCCTGCGGCAGGTTTATCTGCATCCCACGGCAGTCGCCGCCTGGGTGGGGATGTTTGCTACCGCGCTCAACTTGCTGCCTGGAGGCCAACTCGACGGCGGCCACATCGTGTATTCGGTCGCGCCGCGCATTCACCGCAGGGTCTCGCGCATCACGGTGGCTCTGCTGGTGGTGATGACCCTTTATTGGTACGGATGGCTGCTCTGGTCGGTGCTGCTGATGGCCACGGGCAGACGCCATCCCCCCGTTCCACTGGAGCCGGGTCTGGACGGTGGCCGGAAGCTGCTTGCGGCATTTGCGGTAGTCATGCTGGTGCTAACCTTCGTTCCAGCGCCATTTCGCGACGCCGGCCTGCTCTCCCTGTTCAGGTAAGGTGTTCGCCGCGGATGAACGCGGATTGGCGCGGAGTGAGTCCTGATTCTTAGCGCGGAACCGCAGTCTGATGTGTCCAAGTTTTGAACGGAAAGGTGAAGGGGCACGGCTTTAGCCGTGCCGCCAACCTCCACACACAAACGGGCCTTTAGGCCCTGAGGGAGATTCCCTCGGCGGCTAAAGCCGGGTTCGCCTGAAGGCGTGCCCCTTCACCTGCATATAGCGGGTCTGCCCTAAACAAATCCGCGCCAATCCGCGTTCATCCGCGGCGAAAAAACTACAGCAGCGACACCGGGTCCACGTCCACCACCAGCTTGCCGCGCGGGATTTTTTCGGCGGCGGCAAAGTCCATCATGGCGCGCAGCACGGCGTTCAGCCGCTCGCGGCTCTGTGACTTCAGAATGAAGTGATAGCGGTATTCGCTCTTCAGCCGTGCCAGCGGCGCCGAGGCCGGCCCCAACACGCGCACGCCCTGAGGTGGATTTTTCTCCAGCCAGCGGCCCAGCATCCCGGAATACTTCAGCGCCTGCGCCAGTTCGTCCGAGCGAACCAGCACGTTGGCCAGCGTCGTGAACGGCGGATAGTGCATCCAGCGGCGGTACTGCAGCTCTTTTTCGTAGAACCCGCGGTAATCGTGCCGCTCGGCGAAACGGATGGCATAGTGCTCAGGAAAATAGGTTTGCAGAATTACTTTGCCTGGCGTTGAGCCACGCCCGGCGCGGCCGGCCACTTGCGTCAGCAGTTGGAAGGTGCGCTCAGCGGCCCGGAAGTCGGGAAATCCGAGGGCAAAATCCGCGCCCACCACGCCCACCAACGTGACGCCGTGGATATCGTGGCCTTTGGCGATCATCTGCGTGCCCACCAGCAGGTCGAGTTCGCCGGCGTGGAGCGCGGAGAGCACGCGCTCGAAATCCCCGCGGCCGCGCACCGTGTCGCGGTCGAGCCGTCCGATGCGCGCGGTGGGAAACGCGCCGTGCAGCAGGTCTTCCAGCTTCTCTGAGCCCGTGCCAAGAAAAAAGATGTACTCGCTCGCGCACTTGGGACAGACCTTGGGCACCGGCGCCTGATAGCCGCAGTAGTGGCACATCAGGCGCTGCGCCCGGCGATGGTGGGTGAGCGCGATGGCGCAGTTCCTGCATTGCACGGTCTCGCCGCAGGAGCGGCAGAGCACGACCGGAGAGTATCCGCGGCGGTTGAGCAGGATCATGGCCTGCTCGCCGCGCGTGAGCCGGTCGCGGATCTCTTCCACGAGCCGGTGCGAGAAGACATGTTCTTCGCCGGTCTGCTGGAACTCCGCGCGCATGTCCACCAGCTCGACTTCCGGCAGCGGGCGCTGCTCGACCCGCTCCCGCAATTCGAGCAAAGCGTACTTGCCGCTTTGCGCGTTGTGGAAGGACTCCATGGCCGGCGTGGCCGAGCCCAGCACGACCGCCGCGCCGCAGAGTTTCCCTCGCATTACGGCCACGTCGCGGCCGTGATAGCGCGGCATCTCTTCCTGCTTGTAGGAGCTGTCCTGCTCCTCGTCCACGACGATCAGGGCGAGATCGCGCACGGGCGCAAACACCGCCGAACGCGTGCCCACGACCACCCGCGCATGGCCGTTTTGAATGCGGTGCCACTGCTCGGCCCGCTCGGCATCAGAGAGCGCGGAGTGCAGGATGGCCACTTGGTCGCCAAAGATCTCGTGCAGGTTGGCGGCGGCCTGCGGCGTCAGACCGATCTCGGGAACGAGCAGGATCGCCGACCGGCCCGCCGCCAGCACGTCCTGCATGGCCGCCAGGTACACCGCCGTCTTGCCTGAGCCGGTGACGCCGAACAGCAGCGTGACCGAGAACTGCTTCTCGCCGACACGTTTGCGAATCTGTTCGAGAGCCGCCGCCTGGGCCGGGTTGAGGGGAAAATCCAGCGCCGGCTTGCCTTCGAGGCGCGAAACGGAGAACTCCGCTGGCTCTTTGAGGATGTCCACGATGCCGCGCTTGGCCAGCGTCGCCAGCGTGGTCTGCGGCACCTCGAGGCTGCGCAGATGCCCCACCGGCGCGCGGCCGCCGGAAGCAGCCAGAGTCTCCACGATCCTCTGCTGATTCGCATTGAGCCTGCCGCTGACTTCTTTCAACTGAACGATGCTGCGCATGCGCCGGGCATCGCGCGCGCTGGAGACATCCTCAGCAGTGATCCAACCTTTGCGCACCAGCCCGGCCAGCAGTTCGCGGCCGGCGCGAAGGGCGGTGCGCAGAGTCTGTTCGCGCGCGCCGTCCCGTGCGGCAAGGTAATCGAGCACGCGGTATTCGAGCATCTGCTCCTCGGCGCTCTTCTTGGATCGCCGCGAGGAGCCCCGCTCTGCCGATTCGTGCAGCGCCGCCCATCCCGCCTCGGTGATGCGGAACGCCCGCGCGCGCTTCACTTCCGCGCCCAGGGGCAGCATGGTGCGGAAGACCTCGCCGAGCGGCGCCAGATAGTAGTGGGAGATCCATTCGCCCAGACGCATCAGCTCGGGGTCGAGCACGGGCGCGGCGTCGAGGATTTCAAGGACGTGCTTGGCCTCGACCGAGGGTGCCCGGTCGTGCAGCGCGGTCACTACGCCGGGCAGCCGCAGGTTGCGGAAGGGCACCAGCACGCGCCCGCCGACCACCGGCTCCGCCCCGTTCAGCCGGTAGGTGAAACAGGTCTCCAGCGGAACCGGCAGCGCGACATCGCAGAATTGCGGCATGGGCGGAAGGTTAGTTTAAACACAGAGGGCGCAGAGGATGCTTAGAATTACTCCGGGCTCCGGCGCGGCTTCAGCCCCAGATACTCCATCACCATCTGCAGGTCTTTCCACGTTTCTTTTTTCTGGCGGGGATCGCGCAGCAGAAACGCGGGATGGTAGGTCACGGCCAGACGCGTGCCGCGGAAATCGAACCAGCGTCCACGCAGCTTGGCCATGGGCTCGTTCAGGCCAAGCAGGCAGCGCGCCGCCACAGCTCCCAGCGCCACGATAGCCTTCGGCTGAATCACGGCGATCTGGCGCAGCAGAAAAGGCGAACAGGTTTCGATCTCTTCGCGCTCCGGCGTGCGGTTGCCCGGAGGGCGGCACTTCACCACGTTGGCGATGTATACCTGCTCGCGCTTCAGGCCCATGGCCTCGATCATCTTGTTGAGCAACTGTCCGGCACGCCCGACGAACGGACGCCCTTGCTCGTCTTCGTCCGCGCCTGGGCCTTCGCCGACGAACATCAGCTCGGCGTTGGGATCGCCTTCGCCGAAGACGATGGTCTTCCGCCCCTGGCGCGCCAGCACGCAGCGCGTACACTCGCCCAGGTCTTCCTTGATGAGTTTCAGCGCCTCGGCAGGGTCGGCGACTGCGGCCTCAGGCTTGGGCGCAACAAAAAGGTCTTCGGGCGTGGCGACGTAGGTAGAAGTCGGCATGGTCTCCGGTTGCTCAACTGTAGAGACTGCAACGTCTCTGCGATAGAAATCGTAAATTCCCAGATCGCGGTAATACTGCAGGCGGACGGCTAAGAGCTGCTGCGTGCGGGAGTCCATCAGCGACGGGTGCCGGCGGGCGCGGTCTCGGACCGCTGCTGCTTGATGCGCACCACCGCATCGAGCACGCGGTGCGCGACTTCCCACTTGGTAGTCTCGGGAACTTCGATGGTCTCGGCGGGCGTGATGATAGTAACCGCATTGCGCTCGGAATCCATGCCGATGCCCTTGCGCGAGACGTCGTTCACTACGATCGCATCCAGCGACTTGGACGCCAGCTTCCGGCGGGCATTCTCCAGCACGTTCTCGGTCTCGGCGGCGAAGCCCACGACAATCTGCGAACTCCGTTTCGACGCCACTTCCGCGAGGATGTCGGAAGTCGGCTCCAGCTCCAGCGACAGTGCTCCCTTGCGCTTGATCTTCTGCTGCGAGCGCTGTTTTGGCTTATAGTCGGCCACCGCGGCGGCTTTGATGAGGATAGTTACGTCACCCAGCCGCGAGAGGACAGCCTGCCGCATCTCTTCCGCGGTCTCGACCGCGACCACCTCGGCCGCGCCCGGCGCCTGGAGCGCAGTCGGCCCGCTCACCAACACCACGCGCGCCCCGCGCCGCAGCGCCGCTTCCGCCAGGGCGTATCCCATGCGGCCGCTGGATCGGTTGCCGATATAGCGGACGGGATCAATCGGCTCGCGGGTCGGTCCGGCAGTGAGCAGCACGGTTTCCCCGGCGAGATCCTGGGCCGCGCCGAGCGCTTGCATCACGGCAGCGACGATGGCTTCGTTCGCCGCCAGCCGGCCCGGGCCGGTCATGCCGCAGGCAAGATAGCCGGCATCGGGCTCGACCACGCGCACTCCGCGCTGCTTCAGGATTTCAACATTGGCGCGGGTCGCCGGATGTTCCCACATGTTGACGTTCATGGCGGGCGCGACCACCACCGGCGCGGTCGTAGCGAGGTAGAGCGTGGAAAGGAAGTCGTTGGCGATCCCTTGGGCAAACTTGCCGAGGACATCGGCGGTGGCCGGCGCAACCACCAGCGCGTCGATTGACTGTGCGACCGCTATGTGCTCGACAGCGGAGTCGATATTGGGCTGTTCCGCACCGGCGCCGAAGAGATCAGTAATGACCTTTTCACCGCTCAGCGCGGCAAAGGTCAGCGGCCGCACGAACTCTTGCGCCGCCGCGGTCATAATCACCTGCACGCGCACGCCGCGGTCCTGGAGCTGGCGCACCAGTTCCGCCGCCTTATAGGCCGCGATCCCTCCACTGACCCCGAGTGCGATCTTCATGGATGACAGTCCCGGAGAACTACGCCTCGCCCTTGGTGATCACCTGCTCCAGAAGTTCGCTGGCGACATCGGCGGGCGAGCGCGGCGCCTCCGTCGTCCATTTCACCTTCCCGGCAGCGATTTCCTCCTGCGCGATCTTGCAAGGTTTGCGGGAATGGGTATCCACCATGGGGCGCGATCCCGACTGCAGTTGGCGGGCGCGGCGCGCGGCGACCAGGATATAACGATAGTTGCTGTCGAAGCCGTCCATCAGCTTCATGCTTTAACCTCTCTCACTTCACACATCACCGTCCGCCGGGGGCTGCGGACAAAGCAAAGGACTCCAGGATGGGCCGGAGCGCCGGGCGCATGTTGGCCTGTTTATGACGCTCCGCGGTGACCACCCATTTTTCTTCTTCGGCGGAGTGCGGTTCACCCGAGCGGCGAACCCGCTCGGCCAGCACGATGGCCTTCAGCTCGTCGATGGATTGCTCAAGCTGGTCGTTCACTAAAATATAGTCGTAATTCTTGTAATTCTCAATCTCCCGGGCCGCGGTCACCAGCCGCCGCTGGATGACTTCCTCCGACAGCATGCCCTCGGCCTGGCTGCGCCGGCGCAGGCGGCTCTCCAGTTCCTTGCGCGTCGGGGGCAGGATAAAGATGCTCACCGCTTCGGGGATCCTCTGCTTCACCTGCCGCTCGCCTTGGACGTCGATGTCGAGCAGCAGGTCGTTGCCGCGCTCACGGGCGCCTTCCAGAAAACGCCGGGCCGTGCCGTAGTAGTTGCCGAAAACGTCAGCGTGCTCCAGCAACGCGTCCTCCGCCAGCAGGCGCTCGAACTCGTCGCGCGAGATAAAGAAGTACTCGTGGCCATCCTGCTCGCTGCCGCGCGGCGGGCGCGTGGTGTAGGAGACGGAAAACTCCAGATTGCCGACCGCCTTGCGCAGCTCATTCACCAGGGTGGATTTCCCCGAACCCGACGGCGC
>Ga0181521_10000570_pt1 | contig 45417 bp, 38 predicted proteins | sample PEATcosm2014_Bin_32_FD_119764 | JGI IMG/M metagenome (GOLD analysis project Ga0181521, IMG submission 119764) | Peatland microbial communities from MTU Mesocosm Facility, Houghton, MI, USA - PEATcosm2014_Bin02_60_metaG | ecosystem: Environmental > Terrestrial > Soil > Wetlands > Peat | place...
CCCCGACGCCAGCACCGTGAATCGCACCATGGTTTGAGGATAGCGCGGCAGCCTGTTGATCGCGCAGGAAAGGAATGAACCCAACCTTGCTTGAATAGTAACGAGATTTCCACAATCCAGATTATTTCCACAATCCAAATTAATTGACAGGCCAGGGAGAAGATGGAATTATCGACATAATCCCCCGTAGAACAACCTGAAATCGGTGTAAGAACCGAATATTGGAGGCAGTTTTGGGCTTTTTCAGTAGCATGAAGCAGGAAGTCCCGTCCTCCCCCCCGATCACCGCCGCCAGAGCCGTCGCCATCGCCACCAGCGAAGACCAAGAGGCGTGGACCCATTATCTAGCCCATCGAGACCCCAGATTGCGGAAGCCCGGGGTGTCCATCAAAGTCGAGTACGAACAGTGGATGGTCGCCCGCGTCAACAGCCGTGTCGCAGTTTCTGCGAACAATCATCCGGCCTAAGGCGCTCTCGGTAGCTCAGCCCGCAAACGACCAGGGTACGCGTGTGCCCTCTGGAGACAACCGTCACATTGCCCCTGGAGCCCGACGCCAGCACCGTGAATCGCACCATCCTCCGAGCATACCGCGTGGGGCTATGGATGGGACGCTTTGAATGGGCGCGGGACTTTCGGCTTAATGCTACTTTGAATCTGCCAGATTCGCCGGAATCTCAATCGATACCAGAGTGCCGCGGCCGGGGTTGCTGACCACGCTAAAGCTGGCCTGGTTGCCATAGAGCACATCCAGCCGCTCCTGCACATTTTTCATGCCGATGCCTCCGCCGGAGCGGCTGAGCGCCGAGGCCGGACGGTTGCCCATGCCGACGCCGTCGTCGGCTACCTCGATGCGCACGCGGTCGCCTTCGAGGCGGCTGCGCAGGGTGACCGTGCCGCCGTGGATGCGCGGCTCCAGACCATGCTTGATGCTGTTTTCAATCAGCGGCTGGAGCAGAATGCTGGGCACCAGAACTCCCAGCGTCCGCGGGTCGATCTCCTTTTCCACGCGCAACATGCCGGCCCCGAAGCGCACCACCTCGATGTCCAGGTAATCGTCGGTAAACTTGAGCTCCTCGCTCAGCGGCACGTAGCTGTCGTGCTCCTTGAGCAGGGCGCGCAGAATATTGCCCAGCTTGACGATCATCTCGCGGGCCAGCTGCGGCTTGACGCGCACCAGCGAGGCGATGGAGTTGAGAGTGTTAAACAGAAAATGCGGATTGATCTGGCGTTGCAGGGCGTCGAGCCGGGCTTCGAGGAGCAGGCGCTTCTGTTCCTCGAGCTTGAGTTCGATGCGCAGCGCGTTCCACACCTTGAGCGCAATGCCCACATTGATGGGCGCGCTGATCCAGACCAGCGCGTGCAGCCACCACTGGCTGGCGACGAGCGCAAAGAGGCGGTGCGAAAATTCGTAGGCGATCCAGTCGCGGACCATCTCCATGGCGGCGATGAGAACCAGCATCAGAATCTGGCGGTCCATGCCCGGCTGGAGCAGGTTGCGGCGAACCCAGCGGTAGAGGCTCAGGTCTACGAAGGGCGTGAAGGACCAGATCTCCTCTTTGTCGACAAAGCGGCCCAGCAGACCCGCCGCCAGTCCAAGCGCGGCGTTGAAGGGCAGGGCCAGAAACTCGTGGTGGAAGACGGCCGGCGCCGAGAGCACCGCGCCGCCCAGCATGGCCCACTCCGGCCCCAACAGCAGGCCCAGCAGGATGATCGCTTCAAAGGAGATGTCGGCGGCGAGGAAGTTAGGCACCGCGATGCGAATCCACACGCCCAGCGTCAGCGGCACAAGGAAGAACGCCAGCAAGGCCAGGGTCTGGGCGGGACGGCGCTGCTCGGCAAAGAAGAGACGCCGGAAGGTGGTGACCCGCGCCAGCACGCTAGCCACCGAGGCCACCACGCCCAGCTTGACCAGCAGGGTAATCAGAATGAGATTGTCGGTCACCGCGGCGTATCCCGGTGCAGCGCCTTTACCTGGTAGCCGGCGCGCTTCAGTTTCGCGGTAATCTCCTCGACCATCATCACGCTGCGGTGCTGGCCGCCGGTGCAGCCAAAGGCCACGGTCAGGTAGCTCTTGCCCTCCTCGATGTAGTGCGGCAGCAGGTAAAGCAACAGATTCGTGACGCGGTCAAGAAACTCCACCGTCTGCGGAAACCCGCGCACATAGGCGGCAACCTTGGGGTCGAGGCCGGTCAGCTTGCGAAACTCCGGCACAAAGTGTGGATTGGGCAGGAAGCGCACATCGAAGACCATATCCGCGTCCAGCGGCACGCCGTTCTTGAAGCCAAAACTAAGACAGGAGACTAGCAGGCGCTTCGACTCCTCTTCGTGGCCAAACCTGTCCTGGATGTTGGCGCACAGTTCGTGCACGTTGTAGTTTGAGGTGTCGATCAGCGTGTCGGCAACGTTGCGAATGGGGTCCAGCAGTTGGCGTTCTTCGACGATGGAGCGCGAGACCGTCTCCTGCCGGCCCAGCGGATGCGGCCGCCGGGTCTCGGAGTAGCGTCGCACCAGCACCGCGTCCTGCGCGTCCAAAAAGACCACGCGCGTGCGCAGCAGCGTTTTCACCCGTTTGAGAATCTCCGGGAGACGGTCCAGAGTCTGGCCCTCGCGGACGTCCACTACGATCACCGCGCTTTGAATCTCGGCGGATTTTTTCACCAGAGCGGCAAAATCGGGCAGCAGCTCCAGGGGCAGGTTGTCCACGGCATGATAGCCCAGGTCCTCGAATGCCCTGAGTGCCGAGGCTTTGCCCGAGCCGGAGATTCCGGTGACGATGACCAGCTCCTTGCTGGGGGCTTGCCGGGCGGGTTTGGCGGCCCGGCGCGAGGAGGCTGCCTGGGACGCAGGCTTGGAAGGCGTCATGGGCTCATGCTACACCGAAGGGCGGCGTTTACGCACTGTCCCAGCGGCCGTGTGCGCAGACGGAAGCTGCCGCTACAGGCTTAGGCTCGGGCTTCGGGCGTGAGCAGCCTCCATGGCCCCGGCCCGCAAGCCGCGATTGGGCGGACTCCGAGTGTTTTAGAAGATTCAAACGCCGATCCTCTATGGAATCTCCACCAGCTCCAAATGGCCGTCGCGACGACGGTGGAGCACAAACAGTTCTCCGGATAGATTGTGGAAGACCAGCAGATCGCGGTCGCGGAACTCGGCCTCCTTTACAGCCTCCTCGACGGTCATGGCCTTAAGGGCAAAGGCCTCGCCGCTGGTGACGATGTGCGGCTCGACGACCGCCTTGTGGGCCGGGAAGGAGTGCACGGCGATGGCCGCGCGGGCTTTTGCGCCGGCGCGAACTGGTTTCTCCTCAACGGCGTCCGCCAAGGGCTGGACGGCGCGGGCTTTGGGCCTTGCCACCGGAGGCGCGGTGAGCGCTTTCTCCTCTATGGGCTTCCGTTTGATCGCCATTCTCCGGTCCCGGTGGCGGCGCGCCTGGTTTTCTGCGTGATTGAGGGCCTGACGCAGAGCCGACTGCAGCGTGCCGGACTTGCCCGCGGCCGCAATGGTGTGCAGCCGAGCCTGAATCGTCACCTCGACTATCTGCAGACGCTTCTGCGCGCCAAAAACAATGCTGGCGCGCGCGCTCTTGCCCAGAATGCGGGCAATCCGTTCCATCCCTTCCTCGGCCTGCATGCGCAGCGCCTTGGAAACCCTCACTTGTCTGGCGGTGAACTCCACTTCCATGGTCAGCCTCCGCTCCGTGTTCTCGCAGCAGGATTTTCCGGCTGGAGTCTACGGATTCTACAGCATTTGCCCAGCCTGTGTACCGCGAATCGTCGAGAAGCAGAAAACAGGGAACAGGGAATCCCTAATTCCTAATCCCTGTACTTTACCCGTCGCGCTGGCGGCGCTGGTGAGTGCTGGGGATGTTCATGTCTTCGCGGTACTTGGCCACGGTGCGGCGCGTCAGTTGGATGCCCTGGGCCTGGAGCATGGAGGCAAGCTGGTCGTCGGTGAGCGGATGGCTCGCATCCTCCTCGGCGATCAGTTTGCGAACCTTGCGCTTGAGCACCAGCAGCGGCGTGTCGGCGCCCTCCGGCCCGTTCGATCCCTCGGAGAAGAAGGAGCGCAACTCGAGGACTCCCTGCGGGGTGTGCGCGTACTTGTTGGCCACCGCGCGGCTGACCGTCGAGGGGTGAACGCCGATCTCCTCGGCCACCTCCTTGATCATCATGGGCCGCAGGGCCTCGATGCCCAGCTCGAGAAAGTCCTGCTGGCGGCGCACAATGACCTCGCAAGTGCGCAGAATCGTGCTCTTGCGCTGGGCGATGTTGCGCATCAATTGCAGCGCGGAGCGGAAGCGCTCCTTCACGAACTCCTTCACCTCTTTGTCGGTGTCTTCGGCGGTGAGCATCTGCCGGTAGCGCCGGCTAAGCCGCAGGCTGGGCATATCCTCCTCATTCATCGACACCACCCAGACGTCGTCGCGCTTGACAAACACCACATCCGGCTCGATCAGCCGCGACTGCTCGCGGTTGTACTGGCGGCCGGGCCTGGGGTCAAGAGTGCGGATAAACTCGATTCCCGCATGCGCCTCGGCGGGACTGATCTGGGCCGCGTGGGCCAGGTCTTTCACGTCGCGCTTCTGCAACAGGTGAAGATGCCGGTCCACAATCAGCGCGGCCACATCGATGCTGCGCCGCCGCTCCTCGATGCGCGCCTCGGCCTCGGCGCGGAAGCTGCGATGGACATCCTCTTCATTGCCCGCGCCGACCGCCTGCCGCGCAAACAACTGGGCAAACTCATGCTGCTGGGCGGTAATCTGGATCAGCAGGCACTCGCGCAGGTCGCGGGCGCCCACCCCAGCCGGGTCAAGATGCTGCACCAGGTCGATGCCGCGGTGCAAAAGCTCCACGGCCGCTGCCTTATCCGGTTCATCCTGGGATTTGCTGAAGGCCGCCGCCAGTTCTTCTTCGCTGCCGGCAACGTATCCATCCTCGTCCAGATTGCCGATGACAAACTCCACCGCCTCGTGCAAGCCGGGATCCAGGGTCAGAGCTCCCAACTGCCACGCCAGGTGATCGGCCAGAGTCGTAGGTTGGGAGAGAAAGTTCTCGAACGAGGGTTTTTCGCTCTCATCGTACTCCGGCTGTGTGCGGTAACCGGGGTCCAGGTAATCCTGAAAGTACGTTCCGAAGTCGATCTCGTTGAAAGGATCCTGAGGCGGGGCCGCGGGCTCCTCGGCGCCGCGCTCCTCAACCCCGCGTTCCAGGCGTTCCTCGCGACCCGCAACCTCATCCAGCATCGGAACCGTCTCGTCAATCTCCTCCAGGACAGGATTTTCCACCATCTCGGCATCGATCATCTCCTTCAGCTCAAGCTTGTTGAGCGCCAGCACGCTCACCATCTGCATCAGCCCAGGAGTCAGAATCTGGCGTTGCGAGATCTTCAGGTTTAATTTTGGTTGCAGCAGCGCCATAAACTAGGACTCGATTCCCGGTTGCACTCACCGACAGTGTACTAAGGTGAGAAAAAAGCTAAAGGTCAAAATGTCGCACAACGAATCAGTCGTTCCGGATTGGGCGGCGCTCAATCCGGGAATCTCTCTCTGAAATGCAATGCGCTATTTTGAGCGTTGATGGATTGACGGAATGCAAATTGCCATCCAAGGGTTATCAGCCCTCGGACGCCAGAAGCCCGCATCACCCCAACGAGAAACCCTCCCCCAGGTAAACCCGCCGCACCTCCACGTCGTTGCCCAGTTCGTGCGGCGTTCCGGCGCGGAAAATCCTCCCTTCGGCGATGATATAAGCCCGGTCGGTTACGCTCAAGGTCTCGCGCACGTTGTGGTCGGTGATCAGCACCCCGATGCCGCTGGCCTTCAGGTCGAAGATGATCTTTTGCAGCTCCAGCACGGCGATGGGATCGATGCCGCTGAAGGGCTCGTCGAGCAGGATGAAGTTGGGCTGGATGCAAAGTGAGCGCGCAATCTCCACCCGGCGCCGTTCGCCGCCGGACAGCGCGTAACCCCGCGTGGTGCGGATGTGGCCCAGATTGAGCTGGTGGATCAGCCGCTCGGTCCGCGTCCGCCGCTCCCGGCTACCCAGCGGCTGCGCCTCCAGCACCGCCAGGATGTTCTCCTCCACGGTCAGCTTGCGGAAGACGGATGGCTCCTGGGGCAGGTAGCTGATGCCGAAGTTGCGCGCGCGCAGGTACATCGGCATCCCGGTGATCTCGGTCTCGTCCACCAGCACGCGCCCGCTCTCCGGCGTCACCAGTCCCACGATGATGTAAAAGATGGTGGTCTTACCGGCCCCATTCGGCCCCAAGAGGCCCACTACCTCGCCGCGCGAGATCTTCAGGTCCACTGCGCGGACCACCTGCCGTCCCTTGTAGCTCTTGCTGATTCCTTCGGCGATCAGTGTATTCATCGAGTGGGTCATCTGTCCATTCATATTACTTCTTTGGGAGAGCTGCGGCGAGAATCGAACGGAGTTCGCTTTGTTGCTCTGTACTCAGACAGGTTTTCGGAAAGATGAAAAAGATGCCGGACTGGAGCATAAGTATGATGACTCTTTTGGATTCACGCCAATGAGAGCAGACGGTCCAAGGATAGCTCGAATTCGATCCCATCGAAGACTTTTCAGATACGCCTTCAGGACGGAGTTGCACGGCAATCTCTCCCTGTTGAATCGGATCCTTACGATAACATCTGCGCACCCGATATGGTAAATAAATCCACAAATATCCAAGCAGAAATAGCACAATCAAACCATTGAAAGCAGTGCTTGGATTCTTGGGTGCAAAGATGAGTCCCATCACGAAAATATAAAGAAACCATGCGAAAAGAACATAGAGCCAAACTGAGAGCATTGTCATGAGAACAGATTTGTGGGCCAGTCGATACCCTGCGATATAATCCTGCTCGGATATTTTTGTCGTAAACTCCATTCCGTCATCCTTTCAGTCCGCGCAAAACTACTCACTTCGGCGCCGTGGTCTCGGTCGTGGTCTTCTGTCCGCCGCCTTCAACACTGACGCTATCATCGCGGCCATGAAAGATCAATGCCTCGCCGGTCACGGTACCCCTCGCCGGATCGGACATTCTGGGCGGCACGGCGGCGGTTCCGGTCAGAACGTACTCCCCCGTGGCGCTGGTGTAGACCAACTGCTCGCCGGTTCCGCGCCGGCCCTCGCTGGTCAACACGACGTGGCCGCGGGCCGTCATGTGGTCCACCTGGGCCTGTCCGCTGTCGGTGGCTTTGCCTGCCGGCAGCAGCGTTACCTCAACTTCATTGGAGGTCGAGGTCGCCGTTCCGGTCTCGGTCACCACCGTGCCCAGAACGCCCGAGTGCATCACCGCCTTGCGCTCGACGTCGGAGTACTTAAGATCGCCCCCGCGCACCCGGATCACCGAAGGCTGATTGGCTTTTCCCGTCTCTTTGCCCGTCGCAGCCCCGCCCGCGCTGACCAGCACGGCCCGCACCGGCTCAGAGGCATCCGTGGTGCGCGCCAGCAGCGTCTGCCGCTCCCGGTCCAGCATGATCACCGGTGCGGCTACCGAGTTGCCCTGTTGCCACAACCGCGCTTGGCCGCTGAAAGTGGCCTCCCCGGTCGCCCCGCCGACCGCATGGCGCAACTGCGCCTCGGCGGAGATCACATGCGCCGGACCCTGCCCGCCCAAAGCCACAATGCCCGGGCCGGACGTACTGCTTGTGGGCTTTCCCTGCTGGCCGTTATGAGCAGAGCCTGCATCCATCCAGCTAGCCTTCACGTTGCCGTGCGCAAAGGCATCGCCCGAGGCGCGCGAAACGTCCACCTTGTCGGCGGTAAGCTGCAGGGCGCCATCTTCCACGCGCGGTGTCACGGCCAGGTGCAGCCACTCCCCCTGGCTTTCGTAGTCGGCGCGGCCTGCCGTAGCATGCATTGGCGCCTCTGGCGGCGCGCCGGGCTTAGCCGCCGGCGTCTGCGTCAGCACCACGTGGCCCTCGACCGTGGCCGATTGAAGCTGAGCCTCACTGCCCGGGCCGCGCCTGGCGGCAGACGGCGTAGCAGCGAAATGCGCCGTGAGCCGGTCGCCGCTGGTGGTTTGCCGGGTTCCCGTCTCCGTGGTCTCCTCGATGCTCGCGTGTCCAACCCCGTTCAAGCCGGTCAACACCGAACCCGGCCCAAGAATTCCCGTCACCTCGTCAGCCGAAAGCCGCGATGGGACAACCGCTCCCTGGCCGCGCTGGCTCTCGCCCGCAACCACCACGCCGCCGGTTCCGTGCACCGTGCTCAGCTCGACTTTCCCTGGCCCGGAATCGCGGAACTCCACGTCGGCGATGGGTGAACGCCAGTGGCGGCTCAAACGCAGTTGCTGGCCTGACGGCGCTCCTTGTTCCTGACCCTGCTCCTGACTATCCATCGTCACGCCCAGCTCCAAATGTGCGTGGCGTAACTGTCCCTGCGCGTTGAATTCCAGCTCCGCCGTGGGCGCGGTTCCGTGCAACTGCCGCTTCCTTCCCGCCGTCTCGCTCACCGAGTCCATCGTCACCCCGCCTTCCAAATGGCCGTGGCGAGGCTGGTTGTGCTCGTCAAACTCCATGTGCCCGCTGGGCGCCGTCAGATGGCCGCCGGTCGTGGTCGTTAGTGTGAACCCGTTCATGGCATCCAGCCGCACCGCCGACCCGTCCTCGCGGAAGAGTACCTTCGCGTCGCCGGCCGTCGCCTCTCCGCCCTGGTAGTCGGTAGTGGCCGCGTGCAGGCGGCACAACTGGCTCTGGCGCTCGAACTCCGCGTGCTGGGCGTGAATCTGAACCGTCTCCGCGCCGCGCCGTGTCGTCAGCTCCACCGCCCGGTCCAGCACCAGCAGGCCTGGATCGGAGTCGTAGGTGGCGCCCATCGAGCTGCCCGCCCCCTGCGCCATGGAAAAATCCACATGCTGGATGGTCCTGGCCACTCCGCTCTTCTGGTCGAAGGTGAGGCCGCTGGTCTTCACGTGAATCTCGCCGCGTTCTGCAGCTTCAGCCACGGAGGCCACGGGCGCGCCTTTCAGCTTACCGCCCACCGCCTGCCCAGCCGCCGCCTTGGGCGCAATGGCCGGCGCTACCCCTGGGCGCATCAGCGTAATCTCCACCGGCCCGGCGGCAACGGCAATGCCCGTCTTCTGGTCGTAGAGGAACTCATTGCCTTCGATGCGATCCACGCGGCTGCCGTCTTCGCCATACAGCTCAATCTTCACGTCGTGCAGCATGGCGGTGCCCTGCTTCAACTGAACGACCTTGGAGGCGTGAATCTTGAAGAGCGTGCGGCCCCCGTGCGCCTGCGTGTAGGTGACCCCGTTGGCCTCCTGCTGGATTTCAATGCCCAGCCGCTTAGGCAGATCGCGCCGGTTGAAGGGATTCTTGCCCTTGGCCATGGCCAAAAACACCGCCAGCGCCGCCAGCAGCAGAACTGCCGCCACGAGCACCAGCGTCCGCAATTTTTCAATGGTCAGTCGCACCGTCAGTTCGCTCCCCCAACCAGCGTCGATAGCCTTGCAGCCAGCCTCTGGGCCAGACTCTCGCCCAACTCGCTCCACAATAGCCGCGCCGTCGCCCCGGATGCCTTCTCCACAGCCGCGGTCAACTCCACCAGTTGGCGCACATTTTCTTCCACGTGGCGCGCGGCCACGGAGTCCAACTCCAAATCTTCTTCAAGGAACGGCGTGTCCGAGCCGAAGTCGATCCGGATGTGCCCGTCAGCCTCGTAGGCGCCTTCGTCGAAGAGCGACCCAAAGCCCACCACCCGCACCAGCCGCGGCTCCCGCGCCCAGCGGCCAAAAGAACTGTCATCCTGAGCGGAGCGCAGCGGAGTCGAAGGACCTGCGGTTTCCAGTTCCCACAGGCTCCAGCCGATCTGAAACTCGTATGCGAAATCTTCGTGCAGCAGCTCCAGCGCCTCTTCGACCGCAAAGCGCGGCTCCGCGCCCAGCGTAACGGAACCGTTCACATCAGTTCCGGCGCCGCCCGCTCCGATTCTTCGGCCATAAATCTGCTGAAAGACCGGCGGCTCATTCCAATTAATGGGCCAAACCGTCGCCGAATAAACGCGCTTCTCTCCGCCATGCGCGGCAAACGCGCCCAGCACCGCCGTCAGCTTGGCCGCCAGCCCGGCCAGACGCAGATTCGGATACCACAGGCTCAGATAAAGCGTGTCGGACATCTCTACTGATTGTAGACGGGAGATGCGAACCGTGGATGCAGCGAGAAATCACTGGAAAAACGGGTGCCCCAGAGCGGGTGTGAATGCCCCAGGTCCCAATTTTGGGACCTGGGAGACAATCTCACGCCGTCACAATCTCGCTAAAGTCGGCGATGTCAGAGAACCGGCTCAGTACCTCTGCAATCACTCCCAAATTCGTTGCGCGAACCATTTCGTCGTTATCGAGCACCATCACCTTGTCGAAGAAGGCGTCTACCACAGGTCGCAGCGTGGCGATCAAGGCCAGCGCCTCGCCGTAGGCCCGATCAAGCCGCAATCTCGCCACCTCCGGCACAAGCGCTGCAGCTGCATCCGCAAGCTGTTGTGCCTCCGGCGCGAGCTTCACATCCTTTGACGAACCAAGGACGAACTGTTTCTCCTCGGCCTGGCGCAGAATGTTCTTGATGCGCTTGAAGGCCGCGGAGATGGCTGCGAAATCGGCAGATTCGCGCGCTGCGGACAGGGCTTCGGCGCGGGCAATCGCATCGCGCACATCGTCGGCTCCGGCGGCCAGAACTGCACTGACCACGTCGTAAGCAAAGCCGCGGACATCTTTTAAGTAGAAGCTCAACCGCTCACCGAAGAATAACTTTACATCAGGCTGCGGCTGCGCTAACTGGGCAACATTGGCTGCTTCTTCGTATAACTGGCTAAGTGTGAATGGCAAATCAGAATCGGCGAGAATCTTGACCACAGCATTCGCCGCCCGGCGTAATGCAAATGGATCCTTCGATCCTGTAGGCGCATAACCTTTTGGGAACATAGTTACGATGGTGTGGATGCGATCGGCAAGACCCAGGAGTTGGCCCTCTATTGTAGGGGGAATCTCATCTTCAGTGTTTGCAGGACGATATTGCCAGCAAATTGCATCCGCTACCGTATCTCCCAGCCCTTGCTTACGCGCATACAGGCTACCAATGACACCTTGCAACTCAGTGAATTCTTTGACCAATTCGGTAGTGAGGTCGGCTTTGGATACCCACGCTGCTTCGGACAGAGCGTCGTAGTTGGGAATAGCATGGCCAGCTATCCTTGAATATTCGGCCAACCAACTGCAAAGACTTTCCGCTAAGCGTTTGATCTCCTCAGTCTTCCATAAGTAGCTGCCCAACTCCTTCTGAAAGGTGACGTTCTTGAGGCTCTCGACGCGCCCGGTGAGCGGGGTCTTCTGATCGAAGTCCCAGAAGAAGCGGGCGTCCTTGAAGCGCGCGCGCAGCACGCGCGCATTGCCGTGGCGAATGATCGCTTCGCCCTCCGCGTCTACCTGCGTGTTGAGCACGGCCAGGAAGTGCGGAGCGAGCTTGCCGTCCGCGCCCTCGACGGCAAAGTACTTCTGGTGGTCTCGCATCACCGTGACCAGAACCACTTCGGGCAGCGCCAGGTACTCGGGCTCAAAGTCGCCGAGAACCACCGTGGGCCATTCAGTCAGATGGACGACTGTCTCGATCAGCGCGGTATCCTCGCGCCAGCGCGCGCCTGCCACCGTGCGCGTCGCCGCATCGAGCGCCTTGCGAATCGAAAGCCTGCGCTCGGCTACATCGACCACCACATATGCTTTGCGTAGCGCCTCTGCGTAATTCGTCGCCTTGGCGATCACCACCGGCTTTTCACCGTGCAGCACGCGATGGCCGCGGCTGACGTTACCTGCCTTGATGCCGGCAATCTCCAGCGGAACAATAAAGGAATCGAGCAGAGCGACCACCCAGCGGACCGGCCGCACAAAGCGCTCCGGCTTGCCCGCGCGCCAGTACATATTTTTAACCCAGTAGAGGCTGATAACTTCCTTCGGCAGTTCAGCAGCCAACAGCTCCGCTGTCTTGCGTCCTTGACGTTTCACCGAGGCTCCAACATATTCACCCTTGGCGTTGGAAATCTTTTCAAGAGCCGCAACCGCGACGCCGGCCTTCTTTGCGAAGGCCTCGGCAGCCGCTGTCGGCGCGCCGTCCTTGAAGGCAACCTTCCAGGAAGGGCCGGTCAACTGCTCCTCGGTATCGGCCTGACTCGCCAGAACGCCCCCGACCAGCACGGCCAAACGCCGCGGCGTCGAGTAAGTGGTCAGCTTCGCCCCTGCTGCAAGCAGCCGCTCACGCATGAGCATTTCGTTCACACGGCGGCCTAACTCGGCCTCGGCCCCGGCAATCATGCGGGCGGGAACTTCTTCTAGCCCAATCTCCAACAAAAAGTCAGCCATCGATGAAATCTCTCTCTGCAGTTGCATTTTCATAACAAGCTCTTAGCTGTTAGCTGTTAGCTCTTAGCTTTTCGACTACACGCCGAGGTAATCAACGAACTAGAATCTCGCGAGCTAACGGCTAAAAGCTAAGAGCTAAGAGTTTCATTCTGCTGCGCCGCGTACACCTTGGCGACGCCTACCGCCAAATTGCGAATGCGGGCGATCATGCCCACCCGCTCGGTGACGCTGATGGCTCCGCGCGCGTCCAGCAGGTTGAAGAGATTCGAGCACTTCAGCGCCAACTCGTATGTGGACATCAGCGGGAAGCGCAGTTTTTCCTTAACCGGGGCCTTGTTGTCAGAAAGCAGCGTGCTGCCTCGCGCCAACAGCGCCTGCGCCTCGGCCTCGTAGCTCGAGAAGTGCGCCCAAAGCCGCTCCACATCGGCGTCCTCGAAGTTGTAGACCGAATATTGCAACTCCTCGGTCAGCCGGACATCGCCATAGGTCACCACAGCGCCGGTCTCCGGATCGCGCGCCCAGACCACGTCGTAGACCGAGTCCACGTCTTGCATGAAGGCGCAGAGGCGCTCCAGACCGTAAGTCAGTTCGGCGCAGATGGGATCGAGATCCAGGCCGCCGCATTGCTGGAAGTAAGTGAACTGGGTGATCTCCATGCCGTCCATCATCACCTGCCAGCCGACGCCCCATGCGCCGACTGTCGGGCCTTCCCAGTTGTCCTCCTCGAACTTGAGGTCGTGCTTGCTGAGATCGATGCCGATGGCTTCGAGCGATTGAAGATACAGCTCCTGCACATTGACCGGCGGCGGCTTCAGAATAAGCTGGAACTGCGTGTGGCGGAAGAGCCGGTTGGGGTTTTCGCCATAGCGGCCGTCAGCGGGGCGGCGCGATGGCTGCGCGTAGCCGACCTTATAGGGCTTAGGCCCCAGCACGCGCAGAAAGGTCTCCGGCGCCATGGTGCCCGCGCCCACTTCCACGTCGTAGGGCTGCTGGATGACGCAGCCGCGTTCCGCCCAAAAACCCTGCAAGCGGAATAAAAGCTCCTGAAAGGTGAGGGGAGCGGTTTTTGATTTGGATAGAACCTGGGATGATGGCACGTGGGATTCTCTCTCCTGGTACTAGAAAAATGATCTCAACACCATTCGGATCTCAACACCATTCGACTGTAGATCTAATCAGTTCACTCGATCTCGCTATTACCACTTAACCCCGTTTGAACCAATTAGGCAATAACTTCAACATCCAAGCTGGTCCAGCCGGTCGACGGCTCCTCTTCGCCTCAGCTTGTACCAATATGGTAATAACATCAGCATTCTTTGCCATCTTGAGCGCCGTCCAGCCTTTCACCTCGGCTCTGATGTCTGCACCCTTTTCAAGTAGCATTCTGACCACATCTATGTACCCTTTCTGAGAGGCAACCATCAGCGCGGTCATGCCATTGTTTGCCTTGGCGTTAACGTCAGCATTCTTGTTGAGCAGCGCCTGCACTATCTCACGCTGGCCGTTTTGGGATGCCAACATCAGTGCAGTATTGCCATGGCTCTCCTTGGCGTTGACCTTAGCTCCCTTTTTGAGCAGCGCCTGCACCACCTCGATGGTTCCGAAATTTACTGCCTGCATCAGTGCAGTGTTGCCATTGTTAGGGTATGTGGTGGATGTATTGATGTCGGCTCCTCTGTCGAGCAGTGCCTGCACTACAGCGAGGTGTCCCTCCTGGGATGCCTGGATCAGTGCAGTCGCCCCCCCATCCGACTTGACGTTGATCTTAGCCCCCTTGTCGAGCAGCGTCTGCACCACCGCGAGGTGCCCACCCTGTGCGGCCAGAAACAATGGGGTCATGCCTCCTGGATTCCTGGCGTTAATGTTTGCCCCATTTTCGAGCGCAGCCTGTACCGCAGCTGCATCACCACGATAGGCCGCATCAATCAGGTCTGTTGACATCGCGAACCCCCTCATCAATGAAAGAGATTACTGCCCCGATTCTATCAGCTTGATGGATTGCTCAAGCACCCAGCCGCGCCAGCGCCTCGGCGGAGCGGAGTTTGCGTTCCAGGTGGCGTTCCAAAGCTTGCAGCGTGAAGCGGCGCAGGTCCTGTGCGCGGCGGCGGGGCCAAGGCTCGGCGGCAAAGGCCGCCACCGGCGCGCGCAACATGCGCTGCGCCAGTTGCCAGGAATCGGCGGAGAGCCCGCTGGCGTTGCCGTTGCGATGAATTTGACAAAACAAGCCGTCGCCCAGCGCGTCGAAGCTGGTTTCGCCAGCCGCGAGCAATTCGCCGCAGGCCGTGCAGTGGGTGATGTCCGGCAACAGGCCCATCAGTCGCGTCATCCAGAGCTGAAAATAAGTCAGCGGCATCCACGGCTGATCCACCGTTGTCTGCTCCAGCACGGAGCCGACCAGCCGGAAGATCGTTTCGTGGGGATCGTGGTCGGGCAGCGCCTCGTCGAGCAGCTCGGCATAGATGCTGAGCACCGTCATGCGTACCGGATCGACCGGGGAGGAGAGTGGGGAGCGGACGATTTCCAGTTGGTCCAGGCGAACCAGCTCCTGCCCGTGCCGCTCGGCAAACCAGGCGCGGGCCAGCGTCATCGGCTCCAACGCCCCGCCGAAGCGCTTGCGGCTCTTGAGCGCCGACTTGGCCACGCCGCGCAGCCGCCCGTAGTCGCGCGTAAAAAAGCTCACGATCAGGTCGGCCTCATGGACCGGCCAGGTGCGCAAAATCACGGCTTCGGAGGAGAGCAGGCTCATGCGATTCCATCATCGCACCTTCCGGCATTCCAGACCTACACACAGACACAAACGCGCACCCCATTGCCGGAATGCGCGTCTGCAAAGCTGGATGGAAGTGAATGGCCGTAACTGCTCAGTGGCCGAAGTGCTTGGCGTTCTTCGCGATGAAGCTGGCCCATTTCTCCGGCACGTCGTCCTGCGCGAAGATGGCCGAGACGGGGCAGGCCGGGACGCAGGCGCCGCAGTCGATGCACTCGACCGGGTCGATGAACAACTGCTCGGAGTTGCCGAAGCTGTCTTCGTCCTTTTTGGGGTGGATGCAATCGACCGGACAGGCGTCTACACAGGCGGTGTCCTTGGTGCCGATACAGGGTTCTGCAATGACGTATGCCATCTCTGATCTCTCCGGGGGGAACTGAATCCTCGACGCTGATAGTAGCACAGGACCCCAAAGGGTGCGTCAACCCCACGCCAGCCGCGTCTCAGGGTGCGGAAATCCGATGCATACCCCCCTCTGTTTCCACATTCTGAAAGCGAACCGGCAAACCGGCCAGGCCCTAGCCAGAGATACGCGCCGCACGGCGGGCCGCAAACTCCCGTGGCGTGGGGATGGACGCCAGATTGCGTCCGGCAAACATATCCTGGAAGAGTCCCACCAACTCGGCGTGAATCAGCCCATTCGAGGCCAGAATCTCCCGGCTATCCAGCCGGAAAGGGTTGCCGAAGAAGTCCGTGACCCGGCCGCCGGCCTCCTCGATCAGCAGAATGCCGGCTGCCGTGTCCCATGGATTGAGGTTGAACTCCCAGAAGGCATCCAGGCGGCCCGCTGCAACGTAGGCCAGATCGAGCGCGGCCGAACCGGCCCGCCGCACCCCGTGAGAGCGCAGGCTGAACTCATGATAGAAGTGGATGTTAGGGCTATTGTGGCGTTTATGGCTGGGAAAGCCGGTGGCCACTAGCGCCTCGGCCAGCTCCGGCGTGCTGGAAACCCGCATCAGCCTGTCGTTCAGCCGCGCGCCCCGTCCCCGCTCGGCGGCGAAGAGTTCCTCCCGCAAGGGGTCGTAGATGACCGCGGCTGCCAGCGTCCCGTCCTCGTCCGGCGCGAGGCCTCCAGGGCGTTGTTCCAGGCCCAGCGAGACGCAGAAATGCGGAAATCCGTGGGCAAAGTTGGTGGTCCCGTCCAGCGGGTCAACGTACCAGCGGAACTCGCCCTCCATCCGGTCGCGCGTGCCCTCTTCGCCGTAGATTCCGTGCTCCGGAAAGGCCTCGCTCAGCCGTTCCCGGATCAGCTTTTCCGCCGTCCGGTCGGCCACCGTCACCAAGTCCACGTCGCCCTTGTACTCGGTGGCGACACCCTGGGAAAAGAACTCGCGTAGCCGCGCGCCTGCCTTGCGGGCGATGGCCGTGGCCCGGGGAACCCAGACCCACTCTGATGCCGCATCCAAGCCGCTCACAAGGCCGCTCCGTTCTCAGCCGCCCCGTTCGCTTCCGGACTCGCGGCCTTCGCACGGTGCGGAGCCAGCTTGCCCACTTCCGTAATGGTGCGGATCTGGTGCTTGTAGATGAACAGATTGGGCTTGCCCTCGCGGGTCAGGCGCAACATTCCCTCGTCGAAGTACTCGATCCAGCCGCGCACCGTCTCGCCGTCGCGCATCTTGACCTGAACGTTGACCTGGCGGTCGCAGAGAGAGCGCAGGTAGAGCGCCTCGTGGCCGGTTTCACCCGGCGGAGGTGCCTTGGATGAGCGGCGCTTGGACAAGGAAGGGGACATATTGTCATTTTAGATGCAACACCAACGGGGAAAGTGGCAGTTTGTAGGACCCTGTCTAAATACAGTGTGTTTTGAGGGGAATGTTCAGCCCGCCCCTGAGGGCTAGGCTTTCGCTGCCACCCTGGCGCAGATCGAGTCCAGCGCCCACTCCATCCGCCCTCTATCCCAGCACCTGCACCGTCCCCTTGCCCACTAATTCCTCCACTCGCTCGACCCATCCGCGATCTGCCGCTACGCTCATCCCCTCCGGCTCCAGGATGACCGCGTACTCGCCCTTCTTCTCCAGGTGCAGCATCACCTTGCCCGGCCCCGGCGACGCATCCGCCGCGCTCTTCAGCCCAACGAGCGTCTCCTCGGTCGCGCGCTCCACGTTGATGCGAATCCGCACCCCGGTAGGCAGCTTTACCTGCACCTCTTCCAGCGCCTGAATCGCGCTGACCGCAATCTTCGGCGCCGCGTCTTCGTCGCCCATCAGCGTGCCGCGCACCACAACCGGCGCTTCTATCTTCAACTGGCCTGAAAGTTTTTCGTAATCACGCGAAAAACAGATCAGGTCGATCTTGCCGGTCGCATCTTCCAGCGCTGCCTGCGCATAGAGTTTTTGATCCCGCCTGCTCTTCTGCACCTTGAGGCCCAGAATCATTCCCGCCACCTGAATCTCGTCTGCCGGTTCCGCCTGCGTGCCCCAGCGTCTCTCCGGCGGCTTGCGCTCCAGCGCCTCGGCCGCGGAAATCACTCCCACCAGATTGCGTAGCTTCTCCGCGTACTTATCCAGCGGATGCCCGGAAACAAAGAACCCCAGCACATCTTTCTCATTGGCCAGCCGCTCGCCCTCTTCCCAGTCGGCTACCTTGGGCAGGTCGTCGCCGCTCACTGACTTGGGTCCCTCATCGAAGAGCCCGAAAAGGCCGCTTTGTCCCTGTGCCGCGTCCCGTTGCGCCTTCTGCCCTCGTTCCATCGCTTTATCGACGGCGGCCATCAGAGGCCCGCGCTTGCCCAGCGAGTCCAGCGCGCCGGCCTTAATCAGCGACTCGAGCACGCGCTTGTTCATCACGCGCAGGTCGACCCTCTCGCAGAACTCCCAGATGCTTCTGAATCGCCCGCCCGCCTCCTCGCGCGCCTTGAGAATCGAATCGATGGCGTTGCCGCCTACGTTCTTCACCGCCGCCAGGCCAAACCGGATCGCATCTCCCCCATGCGAAACAAGAGGCGTAAACTGCGCCCCGGATGTCTGCACGTCCGGCGGCTCCACGCGAATGCCCATCTCCTTGCACTCGGCGATATACTTGACGACATTCTCCGGCTTGGAGGTCTCCGAGGTCAGTAGCGCCGCCATGAACTCCATGGGGTAATGCGTCTTCAGATAGGCCGTCTGATAGGCCAGCAGCGCGTAGGCGGCAGAGTGGGACTTATTGAATCCATATCCGGCAAACTTCTCCATCTGGTCGAAGATATCGCCCGCCGTCTCCTTCGGATGACCCGCGGCATCCGCGCCTTCCATGAAGCGGTCGCGCTGCTCGGCCATCGCCTCCGCGCTCTTCTTGCCCATCGACCGCCGCAGCAAATCTGCCTCGCCCAGCGAATAACTCGCCAGCACGTTCGATATCTGCATCACCTGCTCTTGATAGACGATAACTCCCAATGTATCTTTGAGAATTCCTTCTAACTCCGGCAGCAGATACTCCACCTTGCGCCGCCCCAGCTTGCGCTCGATGAAGTCGTCGATCATCCCCCCCTGGATCGGACCCGGACGGTACAGAGCATTGAGCGCCGTCAAATCCTCCACCGTATCCGGCTTGTAGCGCCGCAGCACATCGCGCATCCCGCTCGACTCAAACTGAAAGACCCCCGAAGTCAGCGCCGCATGAAACACTCGTCTGTAAGTCTCCTGATCATTCGGCGGAATCGCTTCTATGTCCAGCTTTTCTCCGCGGTTCCGCTCGATCAGCTTCAGGCAATCGTCAATCACCGTCAGCGTGGTCAGCCCCAGAAAGTCCATCTTCAGCAGGCCCATCTTCTCAATGGCCTTCATATCGTAGGCAGTGACAATTTCGTCGTTCTTGGTCTTGGCCAGCGGCACCAGCTCGATCAGCGGACGCGGCGCAATCACCACCGCCGATGCATGAACTCCCGACCCGCGTACCAGTCCCTCCAGCTTTTTCGCCGTGTCGATCAGCTCCTTGATCTGCGCGTCCTTCTCGTACGCCTTGCGCAGTTCCGCAACCTCTTCCAGAGCCTGATCGATCTTCATTCCCACCGTCGCCGGAATTAGCTTGGCAATCCGGTCCACGTCCCCATACGGCATGTCCATCGCGCGCCCGCAATCCTTGATCGACGCCTTGGCCGCCATGGTGTTGAAGGTGATGATCTGCGCCACCTGCTCGCGCCCATACTTCCGCGTCACATAGTCGATCACCTCGCCGCGGCGGTTCATGCAGAAGTCCACATCGATATCCGGCATCTGCTTCCGCTCCGGATTCAGAAACCGCTCGAAGAGCAGAACGTTCTGCATCGGATCGATATTCGTAATCTCCATGGAGTACGCCACCAGCGAGCCGGCTCCCGATCCGCGCCCCGGTCCCACCGGAATCCCGTGGTCCCGCGCATACTTGATGAAGTCCCAAACGATTAGGAAGTATCCCGCGTACTTCATCTCCTCGATGATTTTGATTTCATATTCCAGTCGCGCATCATACTCATGCACCGGCGAGCGCAGCACTCCGCGCGCCTCCAGGCTGCGCACTGTGGTGTCAAGCCGCTTCTTATATCCATCCCTGCACACCTGCTCAAAGTAACTATTGGCTGTGTGCCCCTCCGGCACGGCAAACAGCGGAAACGGGTCGTCCACCGGCTTGAGATTGAACTCGCACCGCTCGGCAATCTCCATCGTCCGCCGTAGCACGGCCGGAGAATCCTTGAACAGCCGCTCCATCTCCCCGGCGCTTTTCACAAAAAACTGGTCCGAATCGAAGCGGAAGCGCTCACGATCTTGCAGCTTCGAGCCGGTCTGCACGCACAGCATCACGTCGTGCGCGTGCGAGTCCTCGCCGCACAGGTAGTGCGAGTCGTTGGTCGCCACCAGCGGAATATTCAGTTCCCGCTCAAGTCTGAATAACGCCTCATGAATCTGCCGCTCCTGCTCCAGCCCCTGGTCCTGAATTTCCAGATAAAAATTTCCCTTGCCGAAGATGTCTTCGTACTGCTGCGCCACGCTCTTGGCTTTTTCGTAGTTGCCCGCCACCAGCTCCTCGCACAACTCCCCGCTCAGGCAGCCGGAGAAACCAATCAGGCCCTTCGAATTTTCGGCGAGATACCGCTTGCTCACGCGCGGTTTGCGATAGAAGCCATGCAGTGATGCCTCCGAGGTAATCCGCATCAGGTTGCGGTAGCCCTCTTCGTTTTCGGCCAGCACCAGCAGATGGTTGTTGTCGTCCCCTTCGCCGGGAGCGCGATGGTCCTCTTTCTTCGAGATATAAAGCTCGCAGCCCAAAATCGGCTTGACGCCCCTGGCCTTCGCCGCATCGAAAAAGTGCACCGCCCCATAGATGTTCCCGTGGTCGGTCATGGCGACAGACTTCTGCCCCACCGCCGCCACGCGCTCCATCAACTTGGTAAGGTCGCAAGCCCCGTCCAGCAGCGAGTACTCGGTATGCAAATGCAGATGCGTAAATTCAGCCATGGCTACCCTCGATTCTAGCCGTCGGCCTGTCTCCGCAATCCCAGAAAAGGCCGGTTGAAATCCGGTCCGTCTGAGGAAAAAGAGGCTGCATAGGGGCTGGAACATCCAAGGCGCTTCATATGCCCATTCGCAACCCCCGAAAAATCTGGCCAATCGCGCGAACGGAACCTAGCGGTGCCCAGGAGAGAATCACCTTTCCTGTGCAATCGGAATCAGCTACTATTCCAATATCTCTGCGTTGGAGTCATTAAGATGCGCCGGATCTTGGATGTGCTTTTCAGGCACGCGGGAGGGGCAGGCCCTAGTTTGCTAAACCTCGTGGTCCGCGCCATGTCCGCCACGATGATTGCGTGCTTGCTTACGCTCTTCTTCCCTGGCGTCGTAGCAACCAGGGATAAGGTCTTCTACGATTCTGAAGTGCGTGCCAAACTGCCCGCGCCTGCATCGGCCGCCCTTAAGGGATACGAGGACCGCAAGCTCAAGCTCTCAGAGAGTATTGCCGGGATTCAGAAGAACCTTGATTCCGTGACCCAGGTCAGCCAGCAGGGCGACTTACACTTTTATGCCGAACTGCTGAAGGAGAAGCGGGAAGAAGCCGCACAATTGGCGCCACCGGCTTACGCAATTGGGTTTTTCCTGAGCCCGCAGATGTTGCTGTGGCCAGCCATCTACGCTGCGTTGGGCAGCCTCCTCGTCTGCTTCCCAAATTCCAAGCGGCATCCGTTGCACGCAGTCGCCAGGTGGAGAACCCTACTGCTTGGTGCATTTATCTACCTCTATTACGAGTGGCCGCTTTGGACGAGAAACTTGCTTCTCGGTTCGAACGGCAGAACCGTTTATGCGTACACAAACTACGACATCGATGTTTGGTCGTTCCTTACGCAGGAAGTCACGATTGCCGGATTCTCATTTCTCATCGCGTCCGTATGGGTACGATGGCTCGACCACGCCGCATTTCCTGAAAACGACCTGCCCATCGAACCCGATACTACGTACTTGAATCCGCGGATTGTCTTTCATTTTCAGAGGGAGTTCTATCGCTGGATAGTTGCATCGTTTATGCTTGGATTGGGATTTATCTATTTCACCACCTTCTTTTGGAGCCTGGTTGCCCGGTACCACGATGAACGTTATATCGTGTCAGCATTCCTTGCGCACAGCCTCTGGGCGTTAACGTGGGTCTTCCTTTCGGTGCCACTTGTCAAATGCTGGAATGAGCTCAAGGCACGCAAATTGAGCGCAATTGCGCGACTCATGGAAATAAATCAGGCCACTCCTGGAAAGAGCGAACAGTTGGACCTAGACAGCCTCGAAAAGCTTGAGTCCATTGCAGGCATAAGGATTTCGATTGCTGGTGTGGGAGCCATTATCTCCCTTGCGCTGCCGATTCTTCAGTTGTTTCTTCATAAGGGGTAACGAACAAAGCCGCGTGCCGGGTGCCCCCGGTCCCTCGCCTTTGGGGACCGGGGATTCCACGAACCCCATGGCGCGCAAGCGCCGTCCGCCTGGACGGCCAGTCCTTGCAGATTATTTCCCCTTTTCGTCGCACAATGATTCCCAGAAGTCTTCCTTCAAATCATCGTCCCGGCACGTCCTCTTCGCGCCGCCTTTCAGCCGGAAGCTGCCAATAGGGGCCGAAACTCCACGTAACTCCTTATCTTGGAGGATTTTGCAGGGAACTTCTTTGTTATGAGGATTTTACAGCGCAACCCTGCCCGTAAATTCAAGAAAACAAGGAATTTGCATCCAAAATAGGGGTGGGGGTACCCATGGGTGGACTATGCCGTCTTGCGGACGACGCTTCGCTTTAATTCAGCCAGTAAATTTCCGGCGGGACGGGTCTTGCCGGCCGAGCGGTCCTTGCGGCTGGCCGCAATCGAGGTATTGATCCTGGGGTTGCGCACTTCGAGATAGTCTTCCAGCTCATCCGCCGACAGGATGCCGATGACGGGAATCCCGTCTTTTTCCAGGATGAAGTACTCGTTGTTATTATGCGCCCGCCGGGCGATCTGGCCGAGATTGATGCGCGCCTTGGTGATGGGGAGCCGGTTGATGGTGTTCATTGATGGGTATTGATTAACCTCAATCAAAGTATAACACGAGCCGGGTCTGGGAATCCACGAACCCCATGCGCGAAGCGCCTCCGCCTGGACGGCCAGTCCTGCTTGCGCCGGGGCGGCGTTTGTCCTATCCTGAAAGTGCATGGACTACTCAGGCATCATCACGATTGAACCAGGCAAGCGGAGCGGCAAGCCCTGCATCCGCGGCCTGCGCATCACCGTTTACGATGTGCTCGATTATCTGGCCTCCGGCATGACCGAGGCGGAGATTCTCGCCGACTTTCCTCTTCTGCGCGAATCGGACATTCGCGCCTGTCTGGCCTTTGCCGCCGACCGCGAACGCAAATTCGAGATTCTCTCCGCTTGAAACTCCTGATGGACGAAAACCTCTCTCCGCGCTTGATTGCGTCGATAGAAGATCTCTACCCTGGCTCCGCGCACGTTGAAGAATGTGGTTTGGCCAATACGCCCGACGATAAGGTCTGGGATTATGCCGGTGAGAACGGCTTTGCCATTGTCACCAAGGATTCCGATTTTTCAGAACTGAGCGTTCTGCGTGGAAGCCCGCCGAAAGTGATCTGGCTGCGCATTGGCAATTGCACCACCGTTCGTGCCGGTTTCCTGCTTCGCGATGCATTTCCCCGAATTCAAGCCTTCTTTGCTGCTGAGGGAGAAAACTGTCTCGTACTCAGCCTTCAGTTCGAGCGCCTCAGATCCAGCCTTTGAGATGGGATGAAAGGCTGGTCACGCGAATGTGCGATCCCTTTTGACGTGATGGACGCTTCGGCTGGACAGACCTGTGGACTGTTGCGTTATATTCCGTGGAGAGAGAACTCATCATGCGCATTGGAGTTTTTACCCCGCTGTTGTCGCAGCTTCCGCTGGCCGCGGTTCTCGAGAAGCTCAAATTGCTCGGCATCGATACCGTTGAGCTCGGCACGGGCAACTATCCCGGCGATGCGCACTGCAAACTCTCCATGCTGGAGAACGGCTCCGCCCTCGCCGAGTTTCAGAAGCTTCTGGCCGATCATGGCGCTACCATCAGTGCGTTGAGTTGCCATGGCAACGCGCTGCATCCCGACAAAGCCCGCGCCCGGCAGGATCGCGAGGTGAGCCGCAAGACTGTCCTGCTCGCCGAACGGCTCGGCATTCCCGTGGTCGTGGATTTCTCCGGTTGCCCCGGCGACTCGCCCAACGCCACAGCCCCCAACTGGGTCACCTGCCCCTGGCCTCCCGACTACCTCAAGGTTCTCCACTGGCAATGGAACGAAGTCGTGGCGCCCTACTGGACCGAGCATGGAAAGTTTGCCGCCGATCATGGCGTGAAGATCGCTATCGAAATGCATCCTGGATTCGTGGTCTACAGCCCGGAGACGATGCTGCGGCTGCGCTCCATCGCCGGACCCGGCGTGGGATGCAACCTCGACCCCAGCCATCTCTTCTGGCAGGGCATCGATCCCATCGCCGCCATTCGCGTCCTTGGCGACGCTATCTTTTACGTCCACGCCAAGGACACGCAGCTCTACCCCGCCAATCTGCCGCGCACCGGCGTGCTCGACACCCAGCCTTACACCGAGGAGCGCAGGCGCGGCTGGATATTCCGCACCTGCGGCTACGGGCACGGCGCCGAATGGTGGGCCGAATTCATCTCCACACTGCGCATGTTTGGTTACGACTACGTGCTCTCCATCGAACACGAAGACAGCCTGCTCGCCCCGGAAGAGGGCCTGGCCAAAGCGGCTCATTTCCTCAACGGCATCGTGATCCGCGAGCAGCCCGGCGCTGCGTGGTGGGTCTAGGGCAGTCGGAGAAAGCGGTACACGATGAAACCAATCAAAACGGCAATCTTCGGCACTGGCTTCGTAAGCCGTGTTCATCTCGATGCGCTGCGGCGGCTGGAATCCGTTGAGATAGCCGGCCTTGCCGGCACGAATATTGAATGGACGCGGCGTTTGGGCGCGGGCTTTTCTATCCCCGCAGTTACCGCGGACTACCGCGAGATCCTGCGCGATCCGGCCATCGATGCCGTCCACATCTGCACTCCCAACGCGCTGCATTTTTCCATGGCCAGGGAAGCGCTGGAAGCCGGCAAGCACGTAGTCTGCGAAAAGCCGCTGACCACTACCGTCGAAGAGGGCAGGGAACTTGTTGCCGTGGCCGCGCAAAAGGGATTGCGCAACTGTGTCTGCCACAATCTGCGTTTTTACCCCATGGTGCAGCAGTTGCGCCGCATGATCGATGCCGGCGAACTGGGCGAGATACTCTCCGTCCAGGGCGCATATTCCCAGGACTGGCTGCTCTACGATACGGACTGGAACTGGCGCATCGACTACAGCGCCGGCGGCCCGTCGCGCGGCATGGCCGACATCGGCTCGCACTGGTTCGACATGGCCGAGCACGTCACCGGCATGCGCGTCACTTCGCTGGTAGCCGATCTCGAAACTTTTCACAAAACGCGCAAGCAGCCCAAAGGTTCCATCGAGACCTTCGCCAACAAGCTGCTCGGTCCGGAAGACTACATCGAGCGAGCCGTCGATACGGAAGATTACGGCGCGGCGATATTCCACATGGGCGATGGGCACATGGCCGCTCGCGCGCGCGGCAGCGTGGTTTGCAACCAGGCCGCCGCGGGGCGCAAGAACCGGCTTGCCATCGAGGTCTACGGCAGCAAAGCATCGGCAGCCTGGAACCAGGAGCGGCCCAACGAACTCTGGATCGGCCACCGCGACACGGGTAACCAGCTTATCCTCAAAGACCCCTCGCTGCTCAAGCCCGAGGCGCGCGCCTACGCCGACCTGCCCGGTGGCCACACGGAAGGCTACGACGACACATTCAAGCAGATGTTCCGCCGCTTTTATGCATCGATCAGCGAACCCAGTATCCCTCCTGAGTATCCGCAGTTCATCGACGGGCTGCGGCAACTGACCATCCTCAAAGCAGAACTCGAAAGCCATCGGACGCGCGGCTGGATCGATCTTCCCGCCATCTGAACCGGCAATCGATAGAAAGGCAGTTACAAACATGGAATGGCTGACGCGACGGAAGTTACTCATGAATGGTGGCGCGGCGGGCGCCGCGGTTGCTCTCACAACAATGCTGCCGGAGGTTTTGCGGGCAGACCCTTCGCGCCGCTCGCTCGGCATCCAACTCTACACCGTTGCCGCCGATCTTGCCGCCGATCTGCCCGGAACGCTGAAGGCGCTGCGCAAGATCGGCTACAGGTTTGTCGAGAGCGCGGGCTTTGCAAATCTCTCCGCAAAGGATTTCCGCAAGGCTCTCGATACCGCGGGCCTGCGCTGCCCCAGCTCTCATCTTCACTTCACCGCCGCCGACCCCGGCCCGCTGTTTGAAGACGCTCATGCCGTCGGAGCACATTACGCGGTCAGTTCCATCCTGATCGCCAAACCGTGGGACGCGCCGGGAAGCGACTTCGGCAAAACCCTGTCCAGCCTCACCCTGGACGACTTCAAGAGAACCGCCGAATTGGCCAATCGCATTGGCGCAAAGGCAAAGCAGGCCGGCCTACAGTACGCCTACCACAACCACAATTTCGAATTCAGGGACCAGGGCAACGGCCAGACCGGCTACGATCTGCTGCTCAAAGAGACCGACCCCGAGTTGGTAAAGTTCGAATTGGATTGCGGATGGATGGCCGCCGCGGGATACAGTCCGGTAAGCTACTTCCGGAAATACCCCAACCGCTACCGCATGATTCACGTGAAAGACTTCCTTCTGAACGGCAAGCCAACCACCGATCTGAATGGACCGGACCGGCCAAAGGGAACCGAACTCGGCAGAGGCTCCATCGACTACAAGCCGATCTTCGCCGCCGCCGGTCCGGCGGGTATTAAGTATTTCTTCTCCGAGCAGGAACCACCCGTCGTTGGCATGACCGAGCTGGAAGCAGCGAAGGTCAACTACGGCTATATGCGCGCGTTTTGAAAACCGATCTCAAAGAATGGGGTAGACTGGAAGCATTATGAAACTACTGTCGAGAAGAGAGTTTTGTTCCCTTACCGCGGCGCTGGGGGCAACCGCGCTCAGCGCATCGCATCGCCTGATGGCGCAGCCGGCCGATCTTCAGGTTTCGCTGGCCTTCGACCCGTCGACGAGCCTCGCTAAGGTCCCCGTGGACTTCATGGGGTTGAGCTACGAGAGCGGGCAGCTTGCCTACCCGGATTTCTTTTCGGCGCAGAATACGGCCCTGATCGAGATCTTCCGCAGGCTGAGCCCCGCGGGAGTGCTGCGTCTCGGCGGCAATCTGAGCGAGTTCACTATCTGGTCCGACACGGAACCGGCAACTCCGCCGGAGGCGGGTGGATTGGTGGGACCCGATCCCGGCCATCGTGAGCCGCGTACGTTCATGATTGCGCCGCTCTCCATCCGCAACCTGCAGGGCTTTTTGAAAGCGGCCGGCTGGCGCTGCATCTATGGCCTGAACCTTGGCGGAGGCTCTCTGGACCAGGCGCTCGCCGAGGGCGGCTTTGTGGCCAAAACGCTCGGCAGCCAACTGGTCTGCGTGCAGTTCGGCAACGAGCCCGATCTCTTCAGGCATCGGGATCAGGGGAACAAGCCCTGGACCTGCGACGAATATATTGCCCAGTGGAAGACCTTCAGGACTGCGTTTCACGAGAAGCTGCCTGAGGTTGCGGTGGCCGGACCGGACACGGCCTTCAATCAGAAGTGGGTGAAGCAGTTTTTGCGGGAGGTTCCGAAAGAGATCGTGCTGGCGACCAGCCACTACTATCCGGAGGGTCCGCCTTCCGATCCGCGCATGAATATCGATCTACTTTTGCATCCGGGTGATCGGTTCGATAGCTCTTGCCGCGATGCGCTGAACTCGGCTAAAGCCGCTGGCTTGCCGTTTCGCATGGCGGAGGGAAATTCCTGCTATAACGCTGGAAAACCGGGGGTCAGCGATACGTTTGCATCCGCGCTATGGGCGGGAGACTACTGCCTGCAAATGGCGTCCTTGGGCTGCGTGGGGGTCAACCTGCACGGGGGCGCGAACGGTTTTTATTCGCCCATCGTGGGTTCGATTGGCAGCGGCTTTGTGGTACGGCCGGAGTACTACGGACTGATGCTGGCGCAACAGTTTACGGAGCGCACCTTGCATCGCACAACGCTTGAGGCACAGGGCGCGAACCTTACGGCCTATGCGGCGGGCGGGGATGGCGGGAGGAGTCTGATTGCCATCTTCAACAAGGATGCGCGCGACGTCGAGGTTATCCTTTCCGAGCCAGCCGGTGGTTTCAAGCGGGCCGCGGTCGAGCGGCTTGCGGCTCCGGCAATCGATAGCAAGGAAGGGGTCACGTTCGCGGGAGCGGCGGTTGGAAGCGATGGACAGTATCATCCACAAGCCGACGAGCGGCTGAGTGCCCATCGCGGCAAGCTGAGCGTGCGCGTTCCAGCTTACTCCGCGGCGCTGCTGCGGCTGGACTGAGGCGCGTGCAGGACAACGCATCCTGGGCGCGTAGTTACTTCATTACCACGCGTAACTCGCTGCCCTCGTAACGAATCTCCTTATCCGCGGACGCAATTATCTGCGCGCCGGCGCCGTGCCCGCCATCCACCAGCACCACGTGGAAGTTGCGCACTGCTGATATGCCCGGGTACGTTCCCTGGCGCGCTCCGATGGTCAGCGTGCCCGTTCCGTCGTCCCAGTGAATCGGAGTAATGGCGCGCGCTCCCTTTTCGTATGCGTAGCTGTCGCCCTCGTCTTCATAAAGGTCGAAACTTCCATCGGCTCCGCGATAGATGCGCAGTTCAATCGGCGCATCCGGCTTCTCGCCGGCATATTCAATCTCCGGCCCTAGCGGCAGAATGGCTCCCGCGCGAATGTAGAGCGGAATGCGGTCCAGCGGAGCCGGAGCAAGAATGTGCTGGCCGCCCTTCAGCTTCTCGCCGCTCCAGAAGTCGTACCACCCCGCGGCTGGCGGCAGATAGAGAAAGCGGCTGGTCGCGCCTTCTGTAGTTACCGGATTCACCAGGATCGCCGGCCCGAACATAAACTGATCGCCGATGTCGCGCGCCTTCGCGTCCGTCCGCCAATCCATCACCAGCGGACGCTGCATCGTGTAGTCTTCGCTGGTCACGCGCCACGCCAGAGAGTAGATATACGGCAGAAGCCGGTAGCGCAGTTTGTCATAGGCAATCAGCGTCGGCGTCTGCTCGCCGTAACTGAAGACCTCGTTGGTGTCGTTGGAGCGATGCCCATGCGTGCGGAAGATCGGGCAGAAGACGCCAAACTCATACCACCGCGTGTATAACTCCTGATAGGTTATATCGCGCGTGTCGCGCTCCAGCGGCCAGCCGTAGCCCGCGATGTCCGTAGTCCAGTAAGGTATCCCCGACACGGCAAAATTCAGTCCAGCCGGAATCTGCCGCGCAAAGGTCATGAATGTGCCGTATACATCGCCCGACCAGGTTGTCGCCGCGTTGCGCTGCTGGCCTAGAAATGCCGAGCGCGTCAGCAGGAAGACGCGCTTCTGATCGGTCGCCGCCCGCCAGTGCTCGTAGATGCCCTGCGTGTGCAGCAGCGGAAAAACGTTGGTGTAGCGCGCGCCGCTGCCAATCGAAAGCTGTCGGTCAAAGAGCACCGCATCGCTTGTGCCGTCATGCCCCTCCGGCTCCGAGCTGTCCAGCCAGAAGCCGTCCCATCCCTGCGCAAAGACCTTGCCGATCAGCAAATCCCAGTATGCATCGCGCGCCTTGGGATTGGTTGCATCGTAGTCCGGCGTGCCCGGAATCGTATAACCCTCCTGCTTCAGTTGCTGAAAGTTCTTCGATTCCGGCTCCATCACCGCCCATACGGAGATCATCGCGTGAATATGTTCGTCATGAAGTTTCCTCAGCGAGTCAGGAACGTCCGGATAGGGCTTCAGATAATCATCTGAGTACTCCGGATCGCCTCTCTGCTTCCACCAGAACCAATCCTGCACAATGAAGTCCAGCGGCACATGCTGCGCGCGATACTCGCCGGCGATGTCTAAGAGTTGCTGCGCCGACTTATAGCGATCCTTGGACTGCACAAACCCGTAGGCCCATTCGCCAAAGAGCGGCGCGTGCCCCGTCATCTCGCGATACTTGTGTATAACCTGATCGATCTCCGGCCCATAGAAGAAGTAATAGTCAACCGCGTCCGCCGCTGCCGTCGATAGCTTCATCTCCGTGGCAAATCGATTGTCAAAGTACGACAGCCCGGCCGTGTTCCACAAGATCCCGTAGCCATTCGAGGAGATCAGCATCGGCACAGCCACGTCGGTGTTCGCCTGGCCCAGCTCCACCACCGTGCCGCGATAGTTGAACACGCCGTTCTGATGCTGGCCCAGTCCATAGAAGCCCTCGCGCGCCTCGGGCATAAAAAGGTCGCTCACGTGAGATACCTTCTCGCCGTTGATCGTCGCGGCCACATAGCCTCGCGGCTTGAATCCCCGCTCCGCCAGCAGGGTCTTGCCCGTGGCGTTCTCGAAAACCAGGTTTCCTTCTGTCAGCCCGATGGTCACCTTTAGCGCCGAGGTGCTCACGGTCGCTTGCTTCTCGTTCTGCGAGAACTCAAACTGGCCCGGCTGGCAGGGGTTCACAATCCAGGGCTGCTGCGGTGATGCAGCCGCCGGATTGCCCGGTCCGGCAACAATGTGAATTGCCGTAGGGCTGCAAACGGTCAGATGCAGCGTCTCCTCGCCGTGATGCACTGCCACGCCGTTCGCCTGTCGCTCCACCGTAACAGCCGCCGAAGCCGCGCATACGTTGCGCACTCCCAGGCAGGCAAGCAACGCCAGCGAAAACAATGTCAATAAACCAACTGTTTTTTTCGAATGCATATCAACCAGCCTTTCTCACAATCGCGTCGATCCCCGCCAACTCCTCCGCCGTGAAACTCAGGTTGGCGAGCGCGGCCACGTTCTGCTCAATCTGCTCCACGCTACTGGCGCCGATCAGCGCCGAAGTCATGCGCCCATCGCGCAGCACCCAGGCCAGAGCCATCTGCGCCAGCGACTGTCCGCGCCGCGCGGCCAGCTCGTTGAGCGCGCGAATCTGCTTGAGACGGCCTTCGGTGATGTCGCTGCTTTTCAGAAAGACCGCCTTGGAGGCGCGCGAGCCGGCGGGAACGCCCTTCAAATAGCGGTCCGTCAGCAGCCCCTGCGCCAGCGGAGTGAAGGCGATGGCGCCGATGCCCTCGTTGCCCAGCACATCCAATAGTCCGCTTTCAACCCAACGCTCGAAGATCGAGTACTTCGGCTGATGGATGAGGCAGGGCGTGCCCAGTTCGCGCAGAATTTTGACGGCCGCGGCGGTCTGCGCCGGGTTATAGCTGGAGATGCCGGCGTAGAGCGCCTTGCCGCTGCGCACCGCCTGATCCAGCGCGCTCATCGTCTCCTCCACCGGCGTCTCCGGATCGGGGCGATGCGAGTAGAAAATATCGACGTACTCCACGCCCATGCGCTTGAGGCTCTGATCTAAACTGGCTAATAAATACTTGCGCGAGCCCCAGTCGCCGTAGGGGCCGGGCCACATCCCCCAGCCGGCCTTGGTGCTGAGAATCAATTCGTCGCGATAGGGTCCCAAGTCCAGGCGCAGAATCTCGCCGAAGTTCGACTCCGCGCTGCCCGGAGGCGGGCCGTAGTTGTTGGCCAGATCGAAGTGGGTGATGCCCAGGTCGAAGGCCCGGCGCAGCATGGCGCGGCTGTTCTCAAAGACATCCACGCCTCCGAAGTTGTGCCACAGGCCCAGGGAGATGGCCGGCAACCGCACGCCGCTCTTGCCGCAGCGGCGGTATTGCATGGTGTCGTAACGCTGTTCGTTTGCGATGTACAAAGCTGTTACCTCCTGATTTGAAAGCAGAGCGCGGCAGGCAGTCCCTAGGTAAGAATACCCTTGATAGAAACTTTCTTTCGTCCGTCCGCGGGCGGAGGCACAATATTCCCCTCAATCGGCACGCCGTCCATGGTGAGGGCGATGTGATTGCCATCACCTTTTCGCTCGATGGAGATCGAGTAAACCACCCCGCGAAAGATGCGGGAGGCGGTAAATCCCGGCCAGGTCTTGGGAATCACCGGGGCGATCTGGAGTCCATCCAGCGAGGCGCGCACGCCGAGAATCCACTGCGCGATGGCGTAGTAGTTCCACGCCGCCGTGCCGGTGAGCCAGGAGTTCTTGGCCTCGCCGTGCGTGGGCGCGTCCTTGCCCGCGATCATCTGCGCGTAGACGTATGGCTCGCAGCGATGCAGGTCGCTGATCTCTTCGCGCGCCGAGGGGTTGATGCGGCTGTAGTAGTCGTGGGCCTGGTCGCCGTGGCCCAGCCGCGTTTCCGCGATGATGACCCAGGGATTGTTGTGACAGAAGATGCCCGCGTTCTCCTTGTATCCCGGCGGGTAAGAGGAGATTTCACCCAGGTTCAGGTAGTACTTTGAGTAGGGCGGCTGCTGCAACACTATGCCGTGCTTGGTGGCCAGATGCTCCCGCGTGGCAGACAGCGCCTTGGCGGCCTTGCCGTCGTCGAGCCCGATGCCGGCCAGCACGCAAAAGCCATTCGACTCGATGAAGATCTTGCCTTCTTCACACTCCCTGGAGCCGATCTTGGCGCCGAAATCGTCGTAGGCGCGCAGGAACCACTCGCCGTCCCAGCCGTGTTCGCGGACAACCTGCTCCATCTTCGCGACTTCATCAAGATACGCGGAAGCCTCGGCATCCAGCCCGCAGTGCTTGGCGATGGCGGCCAGTTCGCGGCCGGCGAGCACAAACAAGCCGGCGATGAAGACCGACTCCGCTACCTTGCCGTCCTTGCTGGTGGTGGTTTGGAAGGATTCACCCGGCGTCGAGGAGAAGCAGTTCAGGTTGAGGCAGTCGTTCCAGTCGGCGCGTCCGATGAGCGGCAGGCCATGCGGCCCAAGGCGCTCCAGCGTATAGCGGAAGCTACGCTGCAAGTGGTCGTAGAGCGGCTTCTCCGAACCCGGCTCGTTGTCGTAGGGAACCTTTTCATCCAGGATGCTCCAGTCGCCGGTCTCCTTGATGTAGGCGGAGACGCCGATGATGAGCCAGTGCGGATCGTCGTTGAAGCCGCTGCCAACGTCGTTGTTGCCGCGCTTGGTAAGCGGCTGATACTGGTGATAGGCACCGCCGGTCGAGAGTTGCGTGGCGGCCAGGTCGAGGATGCGCTCCCGGGCGCGCGCCGGCGCCATGTGCACAAAGCCCAGCAGGTCCTGATTCGAATCGCGGAAGCCGAGGCCGCGGCCGATGCCCGACTCAAAAAACGATGCCGACCGCGACATATTGAAGGTGGCCATGCACTGGTAGGCGTTCCAGATATTCACCATGCGGTTGGTATGAATATCGGGCGTATTCACCTGGAAGATGTCGAGCAGGCTCGCCCAATACTGGCGCAGCCGCTCGAAGGTGGCATCGGCCTGCTTGGGGTCAAGATACTTGGCGATGACCGGCTTGACCAGCTTCTTGTTGATGGTCTGCGAGTTGGGAGGATCGAACTTCTCGGCTACGGGGTTCTCGTGATAACCGAGAACGAATACAATCTGCTTCGTTTCGCCGGGAGCCAGGTCTAGCTTCACTTGATGCGCGCCGATGGGCGACCAGCCGTGGGCAATCGAATTGGTGAGCTGTCCGGCTTCCACGGCGGCGGGCGAGTCCCAGCCTCTGTAGCGGCCCAGGAAGGCCTCGCGCTGCGTGTCGAAGTTGCCGCCTTTCGCTGAGGTTGCGAAGTAGGCGAAGTGGTTGCGGCGTTCGCGGTACTCGGTCTTGTGATAAATGACGCCGTCCTCGACCTCGACCTCGCCGATGTTGAGATTGCGCTGGAAGTTGGTGGCGTCGTCCTGCGCGTCCCACAGGCAGAACTCGATGCTGGCGAAGGCGGAGATGTGCGCTCGCGCCGCGCGCCGGTTGGTGACCGTGAGCTGCCAGATTTCCAGGTTCTCGTCGAGCGGCACGAAGTAGCGGGTGTGCGCCTCGATGCCGTTGCAGATGGACCCGATCACCGTGTAGCCCATGCCATGGCGGCAGGAGTAATCCTGCAGAGCATGGCGCGTCGGCTGCCACGACGGCGACCAGAATTCTCGCGATTCGTCGTCGCGCAGATACACGTAGCGCCCGCCGAAATCCATGGGCGCATTGTTGTACCGGTAGCGGGTGAGCCGGCGCAGGCGGGCGTCGCGATAAAACGAATAGCCCCCGGCGGTGTTGGAAATGATTCCGAAATAGGCCTGGCAGCCCAGGTAGTTGATCCACGGCAGGGGCGTATCCGGTTGCGTAATCACGTACTCGCGGTTTAGATCGTCAAAATGCCCGTACTTCATATCGTATGCACCCTCGAAGATAGCGTGCCGCCAGTATAGCCCGCGGCACAAAGCCTCACAAACGGCCTTGCCGAGCGCTTCGGGAAAGACGGTGTGCATTTGTGCGGCCTTATCTTGAATCAATACCTTATCTTGAATCAATAATTATTGATGAGAGTAAGCGGGCAATCGTCCGGCGTGTCTTGGATCGTTGCCAAGATTCAGTCGCGTATGAGAGAATTTGGCGTTTCTGAAGATACCCTGAGCGCTACCGGGGAGCGATACCGCAGACATGGCAAGTTCTTTGTTTTTACCCTCCATAGGCGTAGAGGCCAGTCGAAAGTTTCTGAAGTCTGTCGCCTTGGCCAGTCTTATCTTTTGCTCCGCTGCTCTTGCACACGGGGCCGAAACCGCACAACTGTCCATTAAAGTGGACCAGGTGGGCTATCCGCTGAACGGCCCCAAGGTCGCGCTGGTCAGCTCTCCGGCCACGACCTTTGAAGTGCGGCGCGCCGGCGGCAATCTGGTGGTTTTTCAAGGTAAGCTCGGCCCTGCTGTAGCCGACCCGAACACCGGCGACCAGGTGCGGGCCGCGGATTTTTCCGCATTGCGGCGGACGGGGAGCTTTTACCTCGTGGTCCCCGGCGTGGGGCGAAGCTGGAACTTCACGGTGGGCAAGAACGTCTTCGCGCGCACCTACTACATGGCCATGCGCGCCTTTTACGGGCAGCGCTGCGGGACAGCGGTGGATCTGGGCCCCGAATTCCCTGGGTATTCGCACGCCATCTGCCATCAGCATGGCGAATTCCACCCCAGTTCGGGGGCCAGTGGGCCGCGCGACAACATTGGCGGCTGGCACGATGCGGGCGATTATGGCCGCTACATGGTCAACTCCGGCATCACCACCGGCACCCTGCTGTGGGCATGGGAGATTTACGGGCGGAAGCTCAGGAACATTTCGCTCAGGATTCCAGAGTCGGGAAACGGGACGCCGGACATCCTGAACGAGGCGCGCTGGAACCTGGAGTGGATGCTGAAGATGCAGGACGATGACGGAGGCGCCTGGCACAAGCAGACCAGTGAGCACTTTTCAGGCTTTGTCGCCCCCGAGGACGACAAGCAGCCGAGCGAAGTGATCGGAACCGGAGCGGCTCCTTACAAAAGCACCTGCGCCACCGCGGACCTGGCGGCCGTGGGCGCAATCGCTGCGCGGGTATACAAGCCTTATGACGCGAAGTTTGCGGCGCAGGCGTTAGACGCGGCACGAAGAGCCTGGGCATGGACGGAGAAAAATCCAGATGTGACCTTCAGGAATCCGGCAGGCGTCAGCACCGGTGAGTATGGCGATGCAAGCTGCAAGGACGAACGCCTGTGGGCAGCAGCGGAGCTGTGGCGCACCACCGGCGAGGCCGCGTACAACGACTTCTTCATCAGCCAAGAGGAGGTCAATGTCAATTATATCCGCGGCCGATATGAGGACTTTCTTCATACCCTCGACTCGCCCCCGGCAGAGAACTGGGCTTCAGTGGGAGCAATGGGGTTGTGGACTTATGCGCTATCCATGCGCAAGGGCGCGGATCCTAAAGCTGTTGCCGCGATTCGTGCGCGCACTGTCTCCGCCGCTCGCGCGGTCGTCGAGCGCACCCGAGCCAATCCCTACCTGACCAGCATGCAGGCCGGGGACTATGTCTGGGGTTCAAACGGCGTTGCGGCGGGGTATGGCATGTATCTGCTGATTGCCAACCAGTTTGAGCCGGACAACAGCTTTGTGGATGCGGCGCGGGACAATCTGCACTACCTGCTGGGGCGAAACACGTTTTCGCTCTCCTGGGTGACGCAGGTAGGCGAGCACCCGTTCCAGCACCCGCATCATCGGCCCAGCGGCGACGGCAAGCAGCCTGCACCCTGGCCGGGATTACTATCGGGCGGCCCAAACGCGGGTCGCCAGGACGCGGTGCTGGCGGCGCTGCCCCAGGATCTGCCTCCGGCGAAGGTCTATGCCGATCAGATGGCCTCGTACGCAAGCAATGAGATTGCCATCAACTGGCAGGCATCGCTGGTGTTTTTGTTGGCTGGAGAATTGAAGTAGTTAGTTTTTTCGAGCCGGTGACGAAAGTCGAGGGATTCCAAATGCATCTGCACGTTCTGGATATCGTCATTATCGTGGCCTATCTGTTGAGCACGGTGTTCATAGGCTACTGGGTTTCGCACCGCGCCTCGCAAAATATGCAGGCCTATTTTCTGGGCGGCAACAAGATGCCCTGGTATGTGCTGGGCATCTCCAACGCATCGGGCATGTTCGACATCAGCGGCACCATGCTGCTGGTCTACTGGATGTTCATCTACGGCCTGAAGAGCGTGTGGATTCCCTGGCTCTGGCCCACCTTCAACCAGATCTTCCTCATGGTCTACCTTTCGGCATGGCTGCGCCGCTCCAAGGTGATGACCGGCGCGGAGTGGATCAAGACGCGCTTCGGCGCCGGACGGGGCGCGCAGTTGTCGCACCTGATCGTGGTGATCTACGCCTTCGTCAGCATCATCGGATTCTTCAGCTATGGTTTCAAGGGCATCGGCAAGTTCGCCGCGATCTTCCTGCCTCATTTCTCGTTCACGCTTCGGCTCTGGTCTCTTTCGGGAGGTTTTTTGCACTGGCATCTCGCGCCCATGTTTCTGCATCTGGAGTCTTCTCCAAATGTGTACGCGCTGATCCTGATCGGCATCACGTCCATCTACGTCATCAAGGGCGGCATGATCAGCGTGGTTATTACAGAAGTTGTCCAGTTCGTCATCCTGGCGATTGCGTCATTTGCGGTGGGCATTATCGCCATGATGAAGGTGGCGCCGGATATGCTGCGCAAGGTAGTGCCCGCCGGGTGGGACAATATTTTCTTCGGCTGGCATTTGAATCTGGATTGGTCAACGCTGCTGCCCGCGGCCACCGCCAAGATAGCCGAGGACAAATACGAACTTTTCGGCTTCTTTGTCATGATGCTGCTCTTCAAGGGCATACTCATCTCCGCGGCAGGCCCGGCGCCTAACTACGATATGCAGCGCGTGCTCTCCTCGAAGTCTCCGCGCGAAGCCTCCATGATGAGCGCCTGGGTCAACATCGTGCTCACTCCTCCACGCTACGTTCTGGTCATTGGGCTTACCATCCTGGCGGCGGCGTTTTTCGGCGACAGCATTCACGCCATGGGCCCCCACATGGACTTCGAACTGGTGCTGCCCATGGCCCTGGAACGATTCGTCCCCGTCGGCCTGCTGGGCTTCCTGATCGCCGGCCTGTTGGCGGCCTTCATGTCGAACTTTGCGGCCACCGTCAACGCCGCGCCGCCGTACTTCGTTAACGACATTTATAAGCGCTTCATCAATCCCCATGCGTCGCCCAAGACCTACGTGCGCCTCAGCTATCTGGCCTCCTTTGCCGTAGTGGTGATCGGCGTCCTGATCGGATGGAACGTGCCCTCGGTGAACTTTGTCGTGCTCTGGATCGTCTCCGGCCTGTGGGGAGGCTACATTGCTTCCAACGTCCTCAAATGGTATTGGTGGCGCTTTAACGGCTATGGATACTTCTGGGGCATGGTCACCGGCATTGCCTCTTCCGTGCTGCTGATGCCGGATGTGATGGGGCAAATCCCGGCGGTGAAGAGCCTTCTTGACAAGGTTCCCTTCAATCTGGAAGTTACGGTCACCTTCCCGCTGGTTTTGATCCTTTCGTTGATCGGTTGCCTGCTCGGCACGCTGCTCACCAGGCCGGAGTCCGATGAAGTGCTGATGGACTTCTATCGCCGCGTGCGGCCGTGGGGCTTCTGGGGGCCGGTGCTGAAAAAAGTTCTGGCCGAAGACCCCGGCTTCAAGCGCAACAAGGACTTCTGCCGCGATATGTTCAATATCGTTGTCGGCATTGTGTGGCAGATAGCCCTGGTGGCGCTGCCTCTTTACATCGTGATCAAGGAATTCGACCGCGCCGCCATCACCCTGGCCGTGATACTGGCCACGTCGCTGATTCTCAAGTTCACCTGGTACGACCATCTGGCCGAGCGCGAGATTGAGACCGACCTGGCCGCTGCCGGAGACAGGTAACTGAACTTGGATCGCCACTCCAGTGTCCCGATTCCACAGGCCTTGCCAGCCGCTCAGCGGACAGGGGTCTCTGTTGAGCGCCTCTCGTATCATGGCTGGCCTGATTGCTATTTCATCGCCAATGGCAGCGTGGAAGCCGTGATCGTTCCCGCCATCGGCCGCGTGATGCAGTTGCGCCTCAAGGGCGAGGCGGACGGAGCATTCTGGGAGAACCGGGCATTGGATGGCCAACTGCACGACGCGGCCTCAAGTGATTGGCTCAACTTCGGCGGAGACAAGTGCTGGCCCGCTCCGCAGTCCGCATGGCCCCAGCATCAAGGCCGCGACTGGCCGCCTCCGGCCACATTCGACTCGTGCCCCGTCGAGGCCGTTGCCCGTGAACGCGGCGTTGTGCTCACCTCGCCGGTTGATCCGGGCTACGGCATCCAAACTGTGCGCCGCGTCGAACTCGATCCCGCGCAACCGGTCATGCGCATCCGCACCGAGTATCGCAAACTCTCCGGCGCGCCCGTCAGCGTGGGCATATGGACCGTTACCCAGATGCGGGAACCCGAGCGCGTTTGCATGCTCCTCCCGGCAAAATCGAAGTTCGCGACGGGATACGTCCGCTTGCTGGCGGCTGAACCGGCAGACTTGAAGATCGACGGACGCCTGCTCTCGCTCACGCGCCATGCGCGGCAGCAGGTCAAGGTCGGCACGGATGGAAGCAGCCTGGTGTGGCTGGGACAAAACTGCGTGGTCCGGATCGACACGGAAATCGGGCGGGGAGAATATCCCGACGGCGGCTGTGTCACCGAGGTCTACACTAACCCCGACCCTTTGAAGTATGTCGAACTGGAAACTCTGGGGCCTTTGACCACGATGAACGTCGGCGACCGGATCAGGCAGACCACGGTGTACACGGTGATGCCCCGCACCACGCCGGACCTTGAAACCGAAGCGGAGAAAGCGTTTCGGCGCGTGCGGGAAATCTAAGGCAGCCGGGTAAAGAGAGAATAGCCCCGGTTTGTGCATCGGCGGAAATCGATTTATCATGGTCCCGCAACAACTTTCGAGGTGCAAAATGGATTTGAGATTTCTTGCCGCCGCTTCTCTCGTTGCCTTCGCCGTCGTAGCCTCCGCGCAAACCGCGCCAGTCCGGCCAAAAATCACGGGCATCTCGCACCTGGCCGTCTACACGTCTGACCCCGCGGCTGCCGATCACTACTACCGCGAGGTCATCGGCGCGGCCAAACAGCCCGACCCAGAGAATCCACAGGGCATGCGCTATGCCTTCAACGCCACGCAATTTGTGGAGGTGCTGCCGCTGCCGCCCGGCGCAGGGATCAACCGGCTGGACCACATCGCTTTCAACACTGACGACGCCGAAGGGATGCGCAAGTACCTGGTGGCCAAGGTATGGAAGACCCCACCCACGGTGGAAAAGGGCGCCGACGGCAGCCGCTGGTTCACGGTGCTCGACCCCGAGGGCAACAAGGTCGAGTTCGTCCAGCCTCCCCCCAATCCCAAAGCCATCGACGCTCCCAATCTCATTGGCCGCCACATCATCCACATGGGAATCCTGGTGCATGACCGTGCCGTCGAGGACACCTTCTACCGCGATCTGCTCGGCTTCCGCCCTTACTGGTTTGGCGGCATGGTGGAGGGCACGATCAACTGGGTGAGCCAGCAGACCCCCGACAGCCACGACTGGCTGGAATACATGATGCACCCCGGCCCGTCCGGCATTCCAGCCGGCATGTCGCAACACGACCTGGGCGTGCAAGATCATCTTTCCATCGGCGTGGTCTCGGTGGACGCGGCCTTCAAAACCCTTCAGGATGGCAACCGCCTAACCGGAGTGGTGGCAGATAAGCACACCGTGTTGGGCAAGGACGGCAAGGGCCAGTACAACCTCTATGATCCCGACGGCATCCGCCTGGAACTGATGAACTTCCATGCCACGAATAAGCCCTGCTGCTCGCCCTTCACGGCAGACGATCCAGCGGAGTAAAGCTGGAAACATCATGCCCGGTTTCCAGTGAAACCGGGCAAGGTGGAAACCGCATAGTTATCTTTAATAAGGAACCTGCGGAGATCGGAAATAGGGCAGGGAAGCGCCCCATTTAATTACTTCCAGAAGGTGTAGCCCACCTGCACCTGGATGCTGGCATTGACGCCGGGGTTGCGGTCGCCCAGCGAGGCCGAGGAGATATGAACGGCGTTCACTCCCAGATCAATGGAGCGCTTGGCGCGGGTAAAGTAGTGAACGCCAATGCCGCACTGCGGCGAAAAGTTCCACACGCTGGTCGAGCCGTCGGCAGTAAATGTCGCTGAACTGGAATAACTCGGCGGAAACTCGCGGGTAGTGTAGATCAGCCCGCCCGCGCCCTGGAACCAGGGCTGAAAGCGCCGCGACTGGGTAAGAAAGTTCCAGCGCAAGATGACCGGGGTGAGGCTGACGCCACGATAGGTGCCGCCGGAAACCGGCAGAACGCAACTGACGGTTACCCCAGCCACGGTACAGGTATAGGTTGCCGTATGCGGAGCCGGAGTGTAGACCTGCCAAAGGGGCATGATGTTGCCGCCAAACTCGAACTGGCCGGTGAAAATGCCGGCATGAAGGACCCGCGTCAGAGGCTTGGCCAACTGAAAGCCGCCAGAGAGAAACTTGAAAGCCGAGCGGTCGCCGACACCCGTGCCCCCGTTGACAAAGGGGCAGTACTCCCAGCTCCTTGCATTGCGAACCTGGGCTACGGGGTTGGCCGCTGCCGGAACGGCGGCGGTCGCGGGGCCGTCCGAAGTTTGGGCGGCGGCGATCATCGTTCCTGCCATCATGACAAACGCGAAAAGCCTTGCAATTTGCGTCAACGTACTTTCCTCCCCTGCATGAGAACTACTGAATCTCTATAAAAAGGCCGCCACAACCGGGCGGCCTTTCGAGCCCCTGCCGGCGTTCGATCAGCCAGCCGCCGCTTCCATCTGATCGGCGTCCATGTCGAAGTTCGAGTAGACGTTCTGCGTGTCGTCGCAGTCTTCCAGAACCTCCAGCAGGCGGATCATCTGGTTGGCCTCTTTGCCCTCCAGCTTGGTGTAGGTGGAGGCGACCATGGTCACCTCGCACATCACCGTGGAAATGCCGGCGGCCTTGACGGCCGCTGCAACCGCCTCGTGGTTGGCCGGATCGGAAATAATTTCCCAGGTGTCGCCTTCGTCGTTCAGGTCCTCGCCGCCGTTTTCCAGCACGATGTCCATCAACTGTTCTTCGGTGGCGGCGGACTTTTCCACGACGATCAGGCCCTTCTTGTGGAACATGAACCGGACCGAGCCGGTCTCGCCCAGGTTGCCGCCGTTCTTGGTGAAGGCGTGGCGAATCTCGCTCACTGCGCGGTTGCGGTTGTCGGTCAGCACTTCCACAATGACGGCCACTCCGCCGGGACCGTAGCCCTCGAAGCTGATCTCTTCGTAGTTGACGCCTTCCAACTCGCCGGTGCCGCGCTGGATGGCGCGCTTAATGTTCTCCTGCGGCATATTTTCCGCTTTGGCCGCCAGGATAGCTGTGCGCAGCCGGGGGTTGCCGTCCGGGTCGCCGCCGCCGCCCTTGGCGGAGATGGTGATTTCCCGGATCAGTCGGGTGAATATCTTGCCGCGCTTGGCGTCCAGCGCGCCCTTCTTGTGCTTGATTGTGGCCCATTTTGAGTGGCCGGACATGGGAACCTCAGAGATAGAGAAAAATGGCGGCGCGGACACGCGCCTGACCTTGTGAGTATACCACCGGCAACGGGTAGCTTTTTCCTTGGCAACGGCTCGGTAAGCTCCGTCCCCGCCAAGCTGATACCCTAGAGGCATGAAATTCGGGGCCATGGTCTCTCCCCGTTCCAACGGCAACCACGACACTGACCATGCGATTGCCGCAACGGCTCGCCAGCCAGGCTCCTTTCTCTCGCGCGACTCCGAGGACCCGGCACGGAATGATTGACATCCATCATCATCTGCTCTACGGAATCGACGACGGCTCGCCCAACCTGGAGACCTCCCTGGCCATGGCGCGGGAGTCCGCGGCCAACGGCGTCACCCACATCGTTTGCACTCCCCACGCCAGCGAGCGCTATCCCTATGACGCCCCGTTCATCGAGGAGCGTTACGCGGAACTGCGCGCGCTGTTGCAAGGCCAAATGGGATTGAGCCTGGCCTGCGACTTCCACATGACCGCGGAGAATGTAATGGAGGCGGCGGCCAACCCCCTGCGCTACTCCATCGACGGCAAAGGCTACCTGCTGATCGAGTTTTCCAACACTTCGATTCCCCCGCAGATCACCGACGCCATGCTCCTGCTGCAATCGACGGGCTATCAGCTGATTGTTACCCATCCGGAACGTTACCCCGCCGTGCTGGGCCGGCCGGAGATGCTGGCCGAGTGGCTGCGCATGGGTTGTCTGGTACAGGTAACCGCCGGCTCATTGTATGGGCGCTTCGGCAAGATGGCGGAGGCCTTCTCCAACGAGCTGCTGGAGCGCAACTGGGTTCACTTTATCGCCAGCGACGCGCACAACATGACCGGGCGGCCGCCGCACCTGAGGAAGGGCTACAACTATGTGGCCATCCACGCCGGCGAGGAGACGGCGCGTCGGCTCTGCGAGATCAATCCGCGGGCTGCTGTCGATGGAGCGCCGTGGCCAGCGCAGCCCGAGCCTGCAGGGCTTTGGGAATATGCGCCCATGAAGTTCCACGCCAGGAAGTTAGCCGCCCCGCGCGGGAAGAGCCCGCTTTTCGAATCCAATAGCGATGCTCACAAGGCCGGCAGAGCCGGCTTTTTCAAGACCCTCTTCGGGCGATAGAGGCGCGAGGGTTGGAACCAGAAAATCCCGCCTACAGTCCCAGCCCGCCATCCACGGCCAGCACCTGCCCGGTGACAAAGTGCGGTCCCGCGGCAAAGAAGAGAACCGCCTGGGCCACGTCGTCCACGCTGCCGTTGCGCCCCATGGGCGTTTTGGCCGCAAAATGCGCCGCCTGCCCGGCGTCGTCTCCGCCCAGCTCAATCCATCCCGGCGCGACGCAGTTGACGCTAACTTCCGGCGCAAAGGCTTTGGCCATGGCCAGGGTGAGGCTATGCAGCGCGGCCTTCGATGCGCAATAGTGGGCATGGCCGGCCCAGGCTTTCATCCCTCCCAAAGACCCGATGTTGACGATCCGGCCCTCGACGGCGCGCAGATGCGCTAACGCCTCGCGCGCCACCAGAAACGGCCCGCGCGCGTTGGTCTCGAAGACCGCATCCCAATCTTCGAGGGTGAGCGTGTCGAGCGGCGCGGATTCAAAGACGGCGGCATTGTTGACGAGCAGATCAAGCCGCCCGAAGCGGTCTACGGCGGCAGCCACGGCCGAGCGCACCGAGGACTCGGAGCGCACATCGCACTCCACAGCCAGAGCGCGGCGGCCAAGACTCTCAATTTCGCGGACGGCAAGGGCGGCTTCGGCGTGGGAGGTGCGGTAGGTGAGGGCCACGTCCGCGCCGGCCCGTGCCAGGGCCAGAGCAATGCCGCGGCCCACGCGCCGCGCGCCGCCGGTCACCAGTGCCGATTTGCCGCCGAGGGGAAGGTCGGTCATCGCTCTGCTCTGTGGTGCAATCTTTACTTCGGTTGGGGCTGGCTCGGCCCAGGCTGCGCGTCCGGCTGGGCTACGGGCTTGGCCGCATCCGGGCTCGTGCCGCCATGGGTCGCCTCGGGGTGGTCCTTGTAGATGGAGTACTGCTCGCCGGGGCGCTTCATGCGGATATCGATCGCGATCTGGGCTTTGTCAATCACGAAGTCGTCCCCAAAGGTCTGGAAGCCCTTGGCGATGATCTGCAGCCGCACCGTGTCGCCGATGGGCAGCACGTCGATGACGGTCTTGCCATCCTCGTTGGTCTTCTGCTCCATGTTGCCCTTGTCCTTCTCGCCCAGCATGGGGTGGAAGATGACAGCGGCATTCTCGATGGGCTTGCCGTTCACGTCGCGCACCACGGTGACCTCAATGCGCGCCGTGGGCGGGGGAGACTTGTACTTGCGGCCGCGATTGGAGGGTTTCTGCTGAGCACCGGCGGTCAGCGACAAGAGAACCAGGCCGAGCGAGGCCATGACGATACTGTGACGAAAAAGAGAACTGCGAAGCATGGAATCCATTTTAACCCCTAGACTGGACAGGGGGCGAACCGGGAGGCGATGGCTCGACTGAGGAAGCGGCCCCGGAGGGTCGTCCCTGGTGGAGGATTTTGGAATATTACTGCTCGGGACGGCCTGAGTCCTACCCGTCGGGGCGGCATTGTTATCCCCCGGCGTAGCCGTTCCAAACCGCATAAATACGCGGCTGAATCTATCGGTCACGCTCTTCTATAGAAAAATCGAAAGAATGAGCACCCTCAGTGATAGCGAGGTCGAGAGTGGGCCACGCGCCCCATCATTCCTTGGCAGGGTGAACTTTCTTCATTTCCCGGACGCCGGTCGCTTCACCTTCGAGCTTTAAGAAGTGATAGCCCAAAGTAGCGTACGACCACTTGAAGTAATAGGTCTTTCCTGCCTCGACCTCAGTCCGGAGAATCTCAGTCGGCTTTTTTGCCATATTTTGTAACATTTGAGGGACGGTGAGTGTGACGGTGCTTTTGGGGAGGTAGGAAAAAACCACTTTCCCCGCCGGTACCTCACGCGATGAGTATTCAGAGTTGTGCAGGCTGGTCAAAAAGACGCCGTTGACGAAAATCATTGGGTGGTTGGCCGCACCAGTCGCACTCCCGGGCCGGTAGACGTAAATCAATGCCTTGCCGGCATGCGGTGACGATGGCGCGGGTTGCGCCGTAGCGCTACTCGTTTCCTGCGGAACTGCTGGTTGCGCAATTGCAATAGAGCACGTATAAAACAAGCCCATAAGGAGAATCGTCTGAGCTAGCTTGGTTGGCATGGTGCATTCATGGTAACACTGTCAGAACGAACTATTCGCAGAAATTGCACATTTTGTCAAATCCCGATCCGCTCGATTTTCCTGGAGAACGCACGAGGCATTTTGGAGTCGAGGGACGATCCAAAGCAGTACCACCGGCCGACCCTATTCTGGGGATCGGCTGTGAGGATCTCAGAATACCGATGGCGAAATGCGTTTATGTGAGCACGATTCACTCATATTTCAACATTTGGCTCTTGACAATACTAGGGGACTTCCCTATCGTTAGCAATTGGAAGGCGAGAGTGCTAGCAAATGGCTGGCAGAAGTGCTCGCTGGGGCTGGTGCACCGATTTTAGAGTCGCAACCCGCTCATTCCACAACGTTTTTTCGAATACCACACAAACCCCGCGGCGGGGCCAACCCCGTTCCGCGAGTGAAGGAGAAGCAAAGCAATGGCAGCAGCAACTGTAGCGACGAAGTTCACCCCGCTTCATGACCGCATCCTCGTCCGCCGTCTGGAAGAGGGCGAAACCATCCGCGGGGGCATCATCATCCCCGACAGCGCCAAGG
>Ga0181521_10000572_pt1 | contig 45366 bp, 41 predicted proteins | sample PEATcosm2014_Bin_32_FD_119764 | JGI IMG/M metagenome (GOLD analysis project Ga0181521, IMG submission 119764) | Peatland microbial communities from MTU Mesocosm Facility, Houghton, MI, USA - PEATcosm2014_Bin02_60_metaG | ecosystem: Environmental > Terrestrial > Soil > Wetlands > Peat | place...
CGCTTCTTGTCGTCGCTGCTTCGCCCTTCGGCCCATCGCCATGCGCGCAGTTTACGGACTACCGCTGTGGATTACGTCAGCATTTTTCTCTCAGGAATCCAGACTTTCACCACGGCCTGCTAGCATCGCCCTTCTTAATGCAGGGCTGCAAGCCCTGCTCCACCCCGGATCGGTCCGAAGACCGGTCCGACATCGTGAATCATCCAGCTCACCCGCCGGCGATGACTTGCCACGCCGATTTCAGCGACTCGGGCAGACCGTAGATATCCATCGCGGTAATTGCGATGGCGCTGGCCCATCCGGCAATGAGCAGGAACCAGCCGCTTCTCCACGCGCCCATCCGCTTGCGAGAACTGGTGAAGTGCAGGAGCGGGAACATGGCAAAGGGCAACTGCAAGGCCAGCACCACCTGGCTCAGGGTCAGCAGATCGTTCACGCTGCTCTCGCCGCGCGTGCCGATGATCAGGATCGCCGGCAGGATAGCCAGCCCGCGCGTGATCAGCCGCCGCACCCAGGGCGTCAGCTTCCAGTGCATGAATCCTTCCATCACCACCTGCCCCGCCAGGGTCCCGGTGATGGTACTGCTCTGCCCGCTGGCCAGCAGCGCCACGGCAAACAGCATGCTGGCCGCGGCCGTGCCCAGCAGTGGGGCCAGCGTGAGGTAGGCCACGCGAATCCAATCGGTCCCGGCGCCGAAGCGGACCACCTGGCCGCCGGCGACGGTCATGCTGTCCTTGCCGTTGAACACCATCGCCGCCAGCACCATGATGGCGGCGTTGACGAAGAACGCGATCGACAGCGCCACCGTCGAGTCCAGCGTATTGAAGCGGATGGCGGTGCGGATGGAACTCTTATCTTTCTCGAACTTGCGGCTTTGCACCAGCGCCGAGTGCAGGTAGAGGTTATGCGGCATCACCGTGGCGCCGATGATCCCGATCGCCACGTAGGCCATGCCCAGGCGGCGGAGCCCGGGGGTGAGGAGGGCATGCCCCATCTCCAAAAAGCTGGGCGCGGTCTGCGGAAGGATGAAGATTTCTATGAAGTAGCAGATGCCGATGGTCGCCACCAGCACCAGCACCACGGCCTCGACGGTGCGTATCCCAAAGCGCTGCAAGGCCAGCAAGAGCAGCACGTCCGCGGCGGTGATCAGTACGGCCCAGAACAATGGGATGCGGAACAGCAGGTTCAGCGCCACCGCGCTTCCCAAGACTTCGGCCAGGTCGCAGGCGCCGATGGCCACCTCGGACAGCAGCCAATTCGGCCAGCGTGTCCACTTGGGATACCAGTCGCGGCAGCATTGCGCCAGATCTTTTCCCGTGACCACGCCCAGGCGCGCGGAAATCACTTGCATGAAGATGGCCATGAGGCTGGCCACGGCCACCACCCACAGCAGGCCATACCGGAATTGCGCTCCCCCGGCCAGATCGGTTCCCCAGTTGCCGGGGTCCATGTAACCAACGCTCACCAGCAGGGCCGGTCCCACGTAGGCTCGCCACTGCCGCCAGAATCCCGCGGCGTGGTGCGGCACCTCGACGGTGCTGTGCATCCCTTCGAGGGAGAGGTGATTCACCTGAGAAGGCGTCGCCTTCGCCTCTTCGGCATGGTTTTGTGGGGTAACAGCCATTAGCCTTGGTACAGAAAGATTAATGAATACCGGTTAATGTTTCCGCAACTTGCCCGCTCCCGCCGGCGCGACCCACACCTTTTCCGCCGCCGGGCCGCCCACCGAGACCTTGTGCTTGTCGGTCAGCAAGGTCATGGTCTGGTCGTAATTCCGCTCCAGTACCCGCAGCTTCGCCCCGGGACGGATGCCGCGCTCGTCGAGAAAGCGCAACAGCGCGCTGTCCCGCTCGTACATGCTGCTTACCTGGTAGCTCTTGCCGGGTTCAGCTTCCGCCAGCAGGCGCAGGCCGCGGCGGCGGCGGGCTTCGCTGCGCTCGGGAACCACCGGATTCCCGTGCGGGCAAGTCCCCGCCGGACCCAGTTTCTGCGCCAGTTTCGCCTCGAACTCCGCCGACACTGCATGCTCCAGGCGCTCGGCCTCGTCGTGCACCCGGTACCACTCCATGCCGAACACTTCCGCCAGCATGCGCTCGATCAGGTGGTGCCGCACCATGGTTCTGAGGGCCACTTTGCGGCCGGCCGCAGTCAATTCGACCCGGCCGTCGGCGCGCACCGCGACCAGTCCGTCGCGCTTCAGCCGCCGCAGCGCCATGGTGACCGCGGGCGCGGAAACCGCCAGCCGGTGCGCCAGCGTCGCCGAGATGACGTGCTCGCCCTCGCTCTCGGCTTCGAGGACCGCTTTCAGGTAGTCTTCCTTCGAGATGGTGATCATATGGACGTGGGCTTCCGCCATTGGCACACAGATTATACCCCAATGGTTAACCACAGTTAACAGATTAGGCAGCGCAGGCGCCTTCTGTCTGGAGGCCCGTCTTCGGGCCTACGGCCCTAAGCGCGGCGCCCCTCGAGGTTTGACGCCATCGCCCGGGCCTGGTCCCAAAAACCTCCGTCTCCAAATAAAAAAGCCAGCGGAAAGCTCCGCTGGCCAGATCACAAACACAAATCGCTTCAGTGCTTCAGGTCCGCCTCTTGCAGCTTGGCGCCCGGCGGGACCATCCAGAGTTCGGCCTGGTCGCCATATTCGCCGCCATCGCGGAGTTGCAGGCGCTTTTCATCGATGCCTTTTTCCTTGGTGAGATACTGCGCGGCGCTGGCCGCCCGCTGCTGGGCCAGCTCCCGGTTCTCACCCGATTCAATCAGCCCGAGCACCACCAGCGAGCTGTCGGTGTCGCGCTCCAGGCGCAAGGCTACGCCATCCAGCACGGCCTTGCCGCTGTTGTCGACGCGGGCGCTGTTGCGATGGAAGGAGACGTAGTTCAGCTTGGTGGGCGCCAGCGCGGCCCGGGGCGAATCCACGTTGACGGTGGTTTTGGCGGTGGCGGCGAGATCGCGGTCGTCCGTCACCGTGGCCACAACCTGCACCGGACCAGCGGCCAGGTCGCGAGTGTCGAGCACGGCGGTGTTCTCCCGCTGCACCAGCCGCGCATTGGCGGCGCTGAAGGAGAAGGACAGCGGGCGATGGTCAGCGCTGGAAGCTTCACACGCGATGGTTGAGGTATCGCCGGCATGCACTGCCGGGGGCTCCGCTGTACAAGCAATGACGGGAGGCTGCGGAGCCGCCGCCGGGGTTTGCACCGCGGCGGTCTGGGCGGCTTCCGGCGCAGCTTGCTGCGCGGTTTCCTGCGGCACAGGCGACGCCTGCGGTTCGGCCTCGCCCGTCTCCGGCGTAGCCTCCTCCAGTTCCACGCCGTCGCCCAGATGGATGTCTTCCAGGGCCAGCGTGACCATGGCGGTCGAGCTGGTCGGGGTCACGCTCAGCACGATCATTTCCCCCAGGCTGATGCGGGGAAACTCGCGCAGCCGGCTATGCGGGAAGGTGCCCGCCGCGACCTGGCTGTCGTCGTAGTAGTTGGCTTTGAACGACAGGTTATCCACCTCATCGTTCTTGTAGCTGTCATAGCTGCGCACGGCGCGGAAGTAGTCGCCGGCCTGCACTCCCTGGTTGGCCCCGACATTCAGGTAAACCTTCCTCCCCATCCCCGCCAGGGTGTCAAAGTCTTTCGCCATGGCGATCCTGCCGGTGAGCTTTCCATTGGCCGGGGCAAAGGGATCGAAATTGATTTTGCCGCGCAGCGCGGGCGTCGCTCTTTCGACAAACGGGATCGCAGCGTCGCCCGGCATGATGTCCTCGCAGGTGAACTCCACCTGGGTGACGGCAATGTTGTTGTGGATGGCGACCACCCGCACCCGGCCAATATCGGCGTAGGGGCGGCCCAGTTGCCGCAGCAGGGTGTTTTGCCCGCGGAAGGCCTCATAGTGGTTGGGGTCCCGCACCTGGCGGACCAGCCAGTACTGGGTTCCCACCGCGAACCCGCTGCCTTCCAGGTAAACGTAGCCGCGGTCCGCGAAGCGGGTTTGGTGGGGCGTCTCCCGCCCGCCGGCCACGAATCCCGCCTTCTGCAATCCCTGGTTGCTGACGAACCCGGCGCAGTACACGTCCGAGTAGGTTGGGGCTTGCTGCCGCGTGACGATGTTGGTGAGTTTGACCTGCGCTGTGGCCGCGGTGGCTACCGCCAGCAGCAGCAAAACTAGACTACGTTTCATGGATTCCTCCCCGGATTCCCCAACCTCAGACAGGGCCCTGGCCGCCATCGTCGAATCCGGCTAACGCGATGATCCGGAAGGCGCAAGACCACGCACCAATGCGGACTGTCTGCTGCGAAACTAGCAATGGTTACCGCAGAGGGTCAAGGTAACCACTGTTACCAGAAAGGCACGTTTTTCGAGCATGACCTTTAGATAGTGGCAGAATCGGTTGTTGCATCATTTGTTGTGCGCCTGTAATATGCGCGCGTTCCCCAGCTATGCCCGGTAACTCGAATTACATGCCGCGCCTGCTTCCCCTCCGCCTGCCCCGGGTCTGCGTAGCCATCGTGGGCGTCACCCCGGCTGAGATGTTCGAAAAAGCGGAGGCCGTGGTCAGGGATAACCCGTTCATAGAGTTGAGGTTAGACTATATTAGGCAGCCGGCGCTGGCGCTCCAGAAGCTGCGCCGCTTCGCCGATTTCCACCCCGAAGCCCTGGTGATCGCCACCTGCCGCCGCGCCGTCAGCGGGGGCAAGTTCCGGGGATCGGTGGCGGCCCAGGTGGACGTTCTGGTAAAGGCCGCCGCCAGCGGCAGCCAATTCGTCGACCTGGAACTGGAAAGCGCCGCCGCCTTGAAATCGAAAGACCTGGACCGCTTGCGCGCCGCCGCCGCCGTCATTCTCTCCTTCCACGACTTTCGCGCCACCCGCAAGCTCGACGAGACGTTCCAGAGAATGGCCGCTTTTCCGGCGGACTACTACAAGGTGGTCAGCACCGCCAATTCGCTCTACGACAACGTCGTGACCATGAAGTTCCTGGAGCGCCAGAGCGAGAAGCATTCCATGATCGGGCTCTCGATGGGTGAGCAGGGGATCATCAGCCGGGTGCTGTGCGTGCGCGCCGGCAGCGTCTTCACCTTCGCCTCGGCCGCGGCCGGAGAGGAGACCGCGCCGGGACAGATCACCGCCCGCACTCTGCGTGACACCTATCGCATCGACCAGGTGGATGCCGCCACCAAGGTGTATGGCGTGGCCGGCGATCCGGTGGCGCACTCGCTCTCGCCGCTCATGCTGAACACCGCCTTCCGCCGCGAGAACGTGAACGCCGTATATCTCGCCCTGCACGCCACCAAGCTCACCGACCTGCTGGCCTGCGTGCGCGACATTCCCCTGCACGGGCTCAGCGTCACCATGCCCTACAAGCAGGCGATCATCGAGCACCTGGACAACACCGACGCGGTCACCGAAAAGATCGGCGCCTGCAACACCGTGATCCGGGCGCAGGATGGAAAGCTCTACGGCTACAACACCGACGTCTCCGGGGTGGTGCGTCCGCTGGAGCAGCGGCTGCACCTGTCCGGGGCCAAGGTGCTGGTGGTGGGCGCGGGAGGCTCGGCGCGCGCCGCCGTCTTCGGATTGAAGGAGCGGGGAGCCGAAGTCTTCATCATCAACCGCACCACCTCGGCGGGACAGAAGCTGGCCCGCCAGGCCCGGGCCAAGTTCCTCAACCGCACCCAAATGCGCAGCCTCGAGTTCGACGTGATCGTCAATGCCACGCCCGTCGGCATGGGCGGCGCCAAAGTGTCGCCGCTCAGCGAGAAGGAACTAAAGGCGCGCATCCTGTTCGAGATGGTCTACACCCCGGCCGAAACCCGCCTGGTCAAGATGGCCCGCGACAAGGGCCTGCAGGTGATCACCGGGGTGGAGATGTTCGTCCAGCAGGGCGCGCGGCAGTTCGAGATCTGGACCGGCAAGCCGGCGCCCGCCGACGACATGCAGCGGGTGGTGACGGCAGCCCTGCAGGCCCGCGCCGCCAACGGCAACCACAAGCAGGGCGCGTCGGAGCTGGCGGCTTCGTAGGGCGGCCCGTCGTGTGGCTGATGGACACCGTGGAATCCGCGTTCTCCCTGCTCAAGCGCGGTATCATCGGAACGTGGCATCGCGTGAGTGCGAAGCATCTCCCTGCCCACCTGAACGAAATGACGTAGCGTTTCAATAATCGTAAGAACCCGTTCTTGTTCCGCGATACGATCAAGCGGACGTTGAGTGCCGACAATGTTGAGTTCATGGAACTGACTACGGCGCCAGCTTCTTAGCAAGTTGCTCCAAGTAACCTGCCGCGCCACTAACCGGATAAGCACCTGCCAAAATTCCACGAAACACAATTAGATTTGGTGCACTCACTGGGGGTAGCTCGGGCTGCGGCCCAAGCTTCTTGAGCAATTCATCCCTTGCATAGACGGCATCGCCCAAAATGTTGGCCTTAAACGAATATTGATAATTTGCTTCTTCTTGCATACTTTCCTGAGTCTCGGCATTAAACAGTTGTGATCGCTCCGCTTCCGTCATTCCAGAATGCCACTGGGCACGATATTTATCTCTGATTGCCTGCTGTCGCAACGTGTGGTCTCGTTCAGCTTCACGCATTCTTTTCACAACGTCAGCCGTAAAGTGACGTAGCTGCTGGTTGCTGGTCACCTTAGTCTCGTATTGTTTCCTTGAATACTCTGCGCTCGTTTCGGCCAGCTTCATGATGGCAGGAGCGAACTGAGCAAGCTGAGCATAATCCTCCAACCTCGTGCTGAGTTTTGCGACGTCCACCTGTCGTGCCGTCTCAGCTTTGCGGAGTTCATCGCGCAAATGCTCTAGGTCATTATGCTGTGCGTCAACTTCCGCAACATGGGCTCGATCTGCCTTCACGATCATCACAATTTCGCCCGCCCCCAAAAGCAGAAAAGCGGACGCTAACCCGATTCGCAGCCATCCCTTAAACGATGGCCACAATTGCGCCTCCTATGGCCATTACCGTGGACAACACACCAACAGGAATGTTTGGCATCAACAACGCAGTCAAGGTCACGCGTATACCTCCGCGTCCCCTTGCGCCGCTGAGTTAAACTGGAGTTGGAGATTGGGAGCGCAGGGGCAGTAAAGAAATTATACGTCTGCCCTACTTTGCGCCACACCTTGTATTCTGTAGCACGACGCACAACATGAAGCGGTCCAAGCATCCAAACACAGCGGCCCCGACTGGCGTTCGCCTTACTCCCGAGGATCGTGAAATTCTGAAAGCACTGAGCGCGAAGCTGGGGGTGGGGACAGCGCAAGTTCTTCGCTTGGCGATACGCAAGCTGGCCGAGATCGAGCAGGTGGGCCGCTGCTACGTCGAAGGCGCCGTGCCGGTGTGGCGGGTAGCTGTCGAGCTGGGAGAGAGGGTTTCAGAGGACGTGTGGGCAGACGTGCCAACTGACCTGTCGAAAAACATCGACCATTATCTGTACGGGTCGCCCAAGGGCGAGGGTCCTCGTCGACACCGGCTAGAGCGGCCTCGGCGAACCCGATCGGGTCGCGCTTGAACTGCCGGGGCTGGGGCTTCCGGTACCCCCTCCGGCAGTGCGGCCCCGGTTTGGCCGCCTCCTGGCGGGCTGCGGCCAAGGTTTTCTGGTGTTGTCAAGAAAGATTCCGGGTTCCTGCCCCAAAACAGTTGCTATTTTCCGGCAATCTGGGCTAAGATAACAACGGGACCCGGAAAGACCCAGGCTCCGGGTTTCTCTTCGTACCAGCTAGCCCGTCTCTTCTACAAGTTCGGCCCGTGAAACTTTAAGATGCCCGGCGCGGTGTCGTTACGCGCTGGTCCCCAGTCGGAGCTACTGACATGGCGTGGTACGCATACTGCATCACCGAACAGCAGGCCTTCCAGCAGAACGGGACGCGCGCGCGCCGGCCGTTTCCCGTCGAGAATCTCAAAGGCATCAACGGACAGCAGGTGTTCGGGTACCCCAGCGGGGATTTCGCCGTCATTGTGAGCGAATACGACCGGGGCGGACCGCTCGACCAGCGCGCTATTCTCGACCACGCGCGGGTGGTGAGCGAATGCTTCCGCAACACCACCGTGCTGCCGTTCCGCTTTGGCACCGTGTTCGACACCGATGAGGCGCTGCGCCGGGCCGTCCGCGCCAACCGCCGGGCCTTCATGGCCACCGTGTCGCGGCTTCGGGGCAAGGCGGAGATGCACCTCAAGTTGCTGGTCAAGGACGGGTCCCTGCGCGAGGCCCTGCTCGAGGTCGAGCTGCCGCTCACCGCGGGCAGCGAGTACCTGACCAAGCTGCGGGAGAAAGCCTGCAAGCAGCGCGAACGGCAGACCCGCGCCCGGGCGCTCTCCGTCCAGGTGCACAAGCTCTTCAATCCCCTGGAAGCCGACGTCTGCTGCAAGAAGGTGGATTCCGGCGGCATGCTCATCGACATTGCCCACTTGATCGACGGCAGTTCGGTGCAAAAGTACCAGAGCCGCTACAGCACGGCAGCCCGGCAGTTGAAGGACGTCGAGTTGGCCATCAGCGGGCCCTGGCCGCCCTATCACTTCATGCCCGGAAAACTGCGCACCGCCTGAGCCGCGCTTCCGCATCGCATCCTCCCCGGGCGATCCAGCCTGGGGATTTTTTTCTTCCCGGCGCACCCTCGCGGCTGCCCGCCCCCGGCTGCTGCAACCTGGGGGCAGTTGACGATACTTCCAAACCACGCATATCATTTCTAGTTTGGCTGGCAGCTCAAGGACAGCAGCAGGGGCGCTCGGCCGGGTATCTCATGGACAAGAAGCGGTTGGATCAATTTAAGAAACGGCTGGAGACGCGGCAGCACGAGCTGAAGCGGCTGGTGGTGCGCAACGTACAGGATGGCCGCGCGGCCGACGAACAGGCGGCGCAGGACATCGCCGACAAGGCCGCCAACTCCTACACCAAGGAGTTCCTCTTCCACCAGAGCAACAACGACCGCCAGCTTCTGCAGTTGGTGGAGGAAGCGCTCAACCGCATCCGCGAGGGCGCCTACGGCGAGTGCGTCAACTGCGGCAATGAACTCAACGCCAAGCGCCTCGAAGCTGTCCCCTGGACACGCTACTGCATCAACTGCCAGGAGAAAGTCGAGCAGGGGCTGCTGGAAGAGAGCAGCACCTAGCGCCATCGAGTCCGCTGCCCGGGTTTGACGCTCCCGAATGGCCGCTGTTAGACTCCCGTTGTCGTCCCTTTCTCAGCTTCAGCAAGGGTTTCCGTGGCCTATACTCGACATCAACTCAAGCAGGATAAGTTTGCCGAAACCGCCAAAGACACCGTTTCCTGGGCGGTCGAACACCAGAAGCCTCTCGCCACCGTCTCGATCGCGGCTGTGGTGGCGTTGGTCATCCTGGCCGGCGGCTGGATCTACTACAACCAGCGGGATCAGGCGGCCGGCGCCGAAATCGGCGCCGCGCTGCGCATTTACGGCGCGCCCCTGAGCCCGGCCAATGCTCCCAAGCCGGACTATCCGACCTTTACCTCGGCCAAGGAGCGTGCCGAGGCCGCCCGCAAAGTTTTCCAGCAGGTGCAGGACAAGTACCCGCACACCCGCGCCGCCGAGGTCGCCCGCTACTTCGTGGGAGTCACCTCGTTCGACGTGGGCGATACCGCTACCGCGGAAAAAGCCCTGCAGCAGGTGGCCGGCTCCCGCCACCACGATCTGGCGGCGCTGGGCATGTTCGCGCTGGCCTCGGTGTATTGCGCCGAGAATAAAGAGGCGGAGGCCATCAAGCTCTACCAGGAGTTGGCCGCGCATCCCGCTTCCACCGTCCCCAGGAGCACGGCGCAACTGGAGCTGGCCACGCTCTACCAGCAGAAGCAGCCCGAGGAAGCCGCCAAGCTCTATGCGCAGATCCAGAAGGACGATCCTGGCAGCCCGGCGGCGCAGGCTGCCACCACGCGCCTGGCTAGTCTGAAGCCCTAAAGGCAGTGGTCAGTGAGCGGTGGCCGGTGGCCAGTTCGCGCCTGACTGGCCACTAACCACTGGCCACTGCTCTAAGGTTCATCTACCCGCGCTTCATCCACCAGCATGATGGGAATGTCGTCGCGCACCGGATAGACGCGCCGGCACTGCGGGCACTTGAGCGAGTCCTGTGCGGCGCTGGGAATGACCGGCTGCTTGCACACCGGGCAGACCAGAATCTCGAGGATTTCCTTGGCGATCATGGCGAGCCGCCCCTCGGCGGCCTCCATATTGTAGCCTGACGAAGAGCCAGCGTGAGGCGCGCCAGCCGTCCAGCCCTTTCCGGTTGAATGGGATGGCGCCGTTGTCATACAATATACGTACATTAGATGTACGTTGTACTCACGAGGTGTGAGCCATGCCGGGAACTCGAACTACGACCCGCTCGCGGCGTCTCAACGTAAGGACCACTGCGCATCAAGCCAAGCTCATTCGTCTAGGCGCGGAGCTTCGCGGCACGAACGTCAGCAGCTTCGTATTGGAAAGCGCTTGCATGCAGGCAGAACATGCCTTGGCCGACAAGCGCGCGTTTGCGCTCGGAGCAAGGGACTGGCAGCGCTTTATGCGAGCGTTGGACCGGCCTGCCCGTGAGAAACCGGCTCTCCGCAGATTGTTGGAGCGTCCCAGCGTTCTTGAAGAGCGGGAATAAATGATGATCGGCCCGCTGTCCGCCATTGAGGCTGTGGACGAAACTCATGACTTGAGCCGGTTTGACTGCGGGCAGCACCCCTCGCTTAACGAATGGCTACGCCGGTATGCATTGCTCAATCAGAAGAGCGAAGCCGCCCGGACTTATGTCGTTCATCGCAGCAGAGTGGTCGTTGGGTATTATTCTTTGGCTGCGGGCAGCGTCTCGAAGGAAGAGGCACCTGAGCGGGTCGCCAAGGGACTTGCACGCCACCCCATTCCGGTGGTCCTGCTGGCGCGCTTGGCGGTCGACCGGACGGAACAGGGCCGGGAGCTGGGCAAGGCTTTGCTGAAGGACGCGCTGCTGCGGATTCTTCGCGCGGCCGAGACGGTTGCTGTCCGGGCCGTTCTCGTGCATGCCATCGACAGGACAGCCGCCGACTTCTACAAGCGGTTCGGTTTCGAAGCATCCCCGGTCGATGAGTTCCACCTGATGCTGCTGATGAAGGATCTGCGGCGGAGCATCGGTCGATACGATTAGCGGCGGGAATCTTCGCCCCCCGCCGCCCGCCAACAAATCCCTGACATCCTGCCGAGCCTGCGGTTAAGATAACTCTCGGGCCTTATTCCATTATCACGAGGGATTCATGGCGGCAACACTGCTCGACGGCGTCAAAATCGGAAACGAGATCAAGAACGAAGTGGCGGAGGAAGTGCGCCGGCTGCACGAGACCGGGCTGCGCCCGGGACTGGCCGCGGTGCTGGTGGGCAGCAACCCGGCGTCGGAGATTTACGTCCGTAGCAAGGTACAGACCTGCGAAGCGCTGGGGCTCTACAGCGAGAAGATCACGCCCTCGGAATCGGCCAGCACGGAAGAGCTGCTGGAACTGGTGCGCGATCTGAACGCGCGCGACGAGATTGACGGCATCCTGGTGCAACTGCCGCTGCCGCCGCACGTGGATTCCAAGAAGGTGCTGCTGGCGGTTTCGCCGGAGAAGGACGTGGACGGCTTCCATCCCATGAACGTCGGCTTTCTCTCCACGCAGCGCGCCGGACTGGCGCCGTGCACGCCGGTCGGCATCATGGAGATGCTCCGCCGCAGCAACGTCCCCATCCAGGGCGCGGACGCCGTGGTAGTCGGCCGCAGTGACATCGTCGGCAAGCCCATGGCCATGCTGCTCACCAATTCCAACGCCACCGTGACCATCTGCCACTCCAAGACCCGCGACCTGCCCGGGGTCTGCCGCCGCGGCGACATCCTGGTGGCGGCCATGGGCCGCACCGGCTTTGTAACCCGCGACTTCGTCAAGCCAGGCGCCACCGTGATCGACGTGGGCATGAACAAGATCACCAGCCGCGAAGAGTTCGACAAATATTTTAAGGGCAACGAAAAGCGCGAGCTGGCCTTCGCCAAGAACGGCTACACCCTGATCGGCGACGTGCATCCCGAGGTGGCCGAGGTTGCCGGAGCGCTCACGCCGGTGCCGGGCGGCGTGGGGCCGCTGACCATCGCCATGCTGATGGCCAACACCCTGAAGGCGGCCAAGCTGCGCCGTGGCGCCCGCTTCCTCAGCGCGGCCCTGGCCGAGCGGGGCTAGGTTGCTGCGCGTCGGCCTGACCGGCGGCGTGGCCTGCGGCAAAACCACGGTCGCCGGGATGATGCGGCAGCGCGGCGCGCACGTGGTGCTGGCCGACGAGGTCGCGCACGATCTCATGCGGCCGGGTCAGCCCGTCTATTACGAGGTGGTCCGGCACTTCGGTTCGGATATTGTCGCGATCGACGGCTCCATCGACCGCAAGAAGCTGGCCGAAGCCGCGTTCGGTTCCGGACGCATCCAGGAATTGAACCAACTCGTCCACCCGGCGGTGATTGCGCGCCAGGACGCGTGGACGAATGAAATGGCCGCCCAGTACCCGGACGGCATCGCCGTGGTGGAAGCGGCGCTGATGCTGGAAGCCGGTGTGGGCAAGCGTTTCGATAAGCTGGTGGTGGTGGTCTGCACCATGGCCCAGAAGATCGAGCGCTTCGCGCGGCGTCACAATCTGGATGTGGCGGCGGCCGAGCGTGAGGTGACGCGCCGCATGGCCGCCCAGCTTCCGGACGAAGAGAAAGTCCGCGTTGCCGATTACGTCCTCGACAACTCCGGCCCGTTGGCCGACCTCGAAGTGAAGGTAGACGCGCTGATGGCGGAGCTGTGCCAGTTGGGCAGTCGCCAGTAGTCAGTCGCCAGTTACCAGTTGGAAGCAACCAGTTGAGCCATTTATGTGCGTACATCGAAGACTCGGTTTTTAACTGGCGACCGGCGACTGGCGACTAGAGGTGAATCCGCGGCGGAACAGTTAAGATGTTGAAACTAGAAACGTGAAACGCCTTACAAAATGAGATCGATTCGCCCCATCCTGTTCGCCCTGGTGATCGCCGGCGCCTTCTATTACTTCACCACCCACCGCCGCACTCCGGCGAGCCCCGACTCCACCAGTTGGGTGACACGCCCGGCGGAGGTGGACATCACCCAGGCCGCCGGGCCGCAGAGCTTCGATTCCGAAGAGCAGGAGAACATCGCCGTCTACAAGAAGGCGATTCCAGCGGTGGTGAACATCACCTCGACCACCGTGGCCTTCGACTTCTTCTATGGCGCGGTGCCGCAGCAGGGACAGGGCTCCGGGTTCATCATCGACAAGGCCGGCCACATCCTGACCAACCATCACGTCATCGGCGACAACCCTCGCCGGCTGGAAGTCACGCTCTCGAACCGCAAGAAGTACTCGGCGGAGATCGTGGGCCTGGACCGGTCGCACGATCTGGCGGTGATCCAGATCAAGGCCGGCGACGAGCTGACGCCCGCCGTGCTGGGCGACTCCCGCGGGCTTCAAGTAGGACAGAAGGTCTTCGCCATCGGCAATCCCTTCGGCTTGGCCGGCACCATGACGCGCGGCATCGTCAGCTCCATCCGTTCGGTGCGCGAGCCCGAGGGCGGCGCCATCATCGACGAAGCCATCCAGACCGACGCCCCCATCAATCCCGGCAACTCCGGCGGACCGCTGCTGAACTCCCACGGCGAGGTCATCGGCATCAATACCCTGATCCTCAGCTCGGTGGGGCAGAGCGCCGGCATCGGCTTCGCCATCCCCATAAATGCTGCCAAAGCGGTGATCAACGATCTGGTGCAGTTCGGGCAGGTGCGGCGTCCAGCGCTGGGGGTCCGCAGCCTGCCGATTGGGCCGGAGTTGGCCTCGCAGATGGGCCTCCCTGCCGACTATGGTGTGCTGATCCTCTCGCTAATTCCGGGTGGTCCGGCCGAGCGCGCAGGCCTCCGCGGCGGCTCGGAGAAAGCTTACCTCGGCAACACGCCCATCATGCTGGGCGGCGACCTGATCGTCCGCATCGACGATCAGGACATCGAGGACCAGAATGACATCTCCCACGTCATGAACCAGCACCACACCGGCGACAAGATCAAGGTCACCTTCTACCGCGGCAAGAACAAGATGGAGGTGACCGTCACCCTGGCTGAAGCTCGCAGCAGCACGGGGGCGTGAGGATGGCGGGTTGAGCCCTCTTTCCCTTTTTGGATTATTCGCGGTGACGGCGATGGTGGTCTGCTACGCCCTGGAACGGCGCAGCCATTGGTTCATTCTGGGGTTCGCCGTGTCTTGCGCGTTAGGCTCCGTGTACGGCTTCCTCCAGGGGGCGTGGCCCTTCGGAGCGGTTGAGGCCGTCTGGTGTGTGATCGCGGCGCTGGGTCGGCGCCAGGAAAGCTTAGTTCTTCCGCCGCGGATTCAAGCGGATGAACGCGGATTCCAAAACCAAATGGAAACCGCAGAGGACGCTAAGGACGCAGAGGTTCTCGTCCTTATTCCTCCGCGTCCTCTGTGTCCTCTGCGGTTTTGAGTTAAATCCGCGTTTATCCGCCCCTCGACTTGCGCTCGGGGCAGGCTATCCGCGGCGAATGTTGCATTTGACTCCCGACCAAGGCTGGGCTAGCCTCAAGTAATTGCCCTGCGCGAGGCCCATGCCAACCCTGCGTAAGTCATTGATTTTACTGGCTATCGCCTCAACAGCGACTGCCGCGACCGTAGCTCCGGTCCGTGCGCCCCATGCCATGGTGGCCAGCGGACACGAACTGGCGTCTCAGGCGGGAGTAGAGGCGATGCGGCAAGGCGGCAATGCGGTGGACGCCGCCGTGGCGACGGGCTTCGCGCTGGCAGTCGTACTTCCCGAGGCCGGCAACCTGGGTGGCGGCGGATTCATGCTGCTGCGTCTGGCCGACGGACGCGCGCACTTTCTCGACTTCCGCGAAAAAGCGCCCGCCGCCGCCACGCGCGACATGTACCTCGACGCCAAAGGCAACCCGTTGCCGGATGCCAGCGTGGTCGGCTATCGGGCCATCGGGGTGCCGGGCTCGGTCGCCGGACTGGCCTATGCCGAGAAGAAATTCGGCAAGCTGACGCTGGCGCAGGTGATGGGGCCGGCGATTCGTCTCGCCCGCCAGGGCTTTGCACTCTCCGAGCGCGACGCGCGCCAGCTACGCGATCCCTCCCTGGCCGCCTTTCCCGAGACGCGCCGCATCTTCCAGCGCGACGGCCACTACTATCAGCCGGGCGACACCTTCAAGCAGCCGGAGCTGGCGCGTACCCTGGAGCGCATCGCCGCCGATCCCGACAGTTTCTACCGCGGCGCGCTGGCGCAGGAGCTGGCAGCCTCGCTCCAGAAGGGCGGTGGTCTCATCACGGCCAAGGACCTGGCGGCCTATGAAGTGAAGGAGCGCGAGCCGGTGCGCGGCAGCTATCGCGGATACGAGATCATCGCGGCGCCGCCTCCGTCATCGGGCGGGATCGCGTTGATCGAGGCGCTCAATATTCTCGAAGGCTACGACCTGGCCAAGCTCGGCGACGGGTCGGCCGAATCCATCCACCTGGTGGCCGAGGCCTTTCGCCGCGCCTTCTTCGATCGCGCCGAGCTGCTCGGCGACCCCGATTTCGCCAGCGTCCCGGTGGCCGCGCTGATGGACAAGCACTACGCCGCCGCCTGGCGCGAGACGCTCGATCCGCATCGCGCCAGCCCCAGCGCGGACTTGCGGCGCCCGGTGCAGGCGTTTGAGAAACTCGACCGCATGGCGGTCCTCGGCGAGCCCGATCACACCACGCACTACTCGGTCGTCGATTCCGCCGGCAATGCCGTGGCGGTTACCACGACGCTCAACGATCTCTTCGGATCGCGCGTCACCGCCGAGGGGCTCGGCTTCCTGCTGAACGACGAAATGGACGACTTCACCTCTAAGCCGGGCACGCCCAACATGTTCGGCCTGCTGCAGGGCGAAGCCAACGCTATTGCTCCCGGCAAGCGGCCGCTCTCCGCCATGGCGCCCACCATCGTGCTCAAGGACGGACGCCTGTTCATGGTGCTGGGTTCGCGGGGCGGGCCCAGGATCATCACCGCGGTGGCGGAAGTCCTGGTCAGTGTGATCGACTACGGGATGAACATCCAGCAGGCGGTGGACGCGCCCCGCTTCCACCATCAGTGGATGCCGGACGTGTTGCGCGTGGAGAAGGACGGATTGTCTCCCGCCGTCGGAAACCGGCTGGCGGCCATGGGACACAAAATCGAGGAAGGCTATAGCGAGCGCAGCAAGTGGCGCGGGCACTGGGGTGACGTGGAGTGCGTGGCCGTCGCTCCCGAAACGGGCGAACGCCTGGGCGCCAGCGATAGCCGGTATGAAGGCAAGGCGGTAGGGTATTAGAATTTGGTTGGTGCTGAGTCACGTGTCAGGGCAGGCTTCTAAAGTCGTGCCCTGACACGTGATCTCTCAAGAAGCTTGTTGCGCGAGCGGATTCAGCCCTAAGGTTGAGCGATAGGAAGCACTCATGCTGAAAGCGATTTCCACCCACGTCTACGTTCGAGAGCGGCTGCGCGGCGGGCTGCTCGACGGCTTGCTCCAGGCCGGCGCCGAAACCATCGAGATCTTCGGCGCGCGCGGCCACTTCGACTACGCCAACCGCCGCTCCCACGTGAAGGAGATCGGCGACTGGTTCCGCGAGAAGGGCATCCCGCTCCACTCCATACACTCCCCCATGTACAGCGAATACGAGTGGGGACGCCGCGGCTCGCCGCCGGTCAACATCGCCGCGCTCGACAAGCGCGCCCGCATCGAGGCCATGGACGAGATCAAGCGCGCCATCGAGGTAGCCGAACAGCTCCCGTTCCGCTTCCTGGTGCAGCATGTCGGCACCAGCGGCGAGGATTGGGACCCCAAGAAGTCCGAGGCTGCCATGACCTCGATCGAGCACCTGAAGGCATTCGCCAAGCCGCTGGGGGTCACGCTGCTGCTGGAGAACATCCCCAACGAGCTCTCCACGCCGGATCGTCTGGTGGAGCTCATTCACAACGCCCACTTCGACGATGTCGGGGTCTGCTTCGACACCGGCCACGCTCACATCATGGGCGGGGTGGCGCAGGCGTTCGCGCTGCTCAAGCCGCTGATCCGCTCCACCCACGTACACGATAACGCCGGCCTGAGCGACGATCACCTATGGCCCGGCGACGGCACCGTGGACTGGGATGAGACCATGAATCTGCTGCGCTCGGCGCCGCAGGCTCCGCCGCTCATGCTGGAGATCAAGGGCGAGGGCAAGACGGATATCGTCGAAGGCCTGGCCAAGACATTCCGCAAACTCGAGCCGCAGCCCGCCGCCGCCAAAGGATAGGATTTCCGCCGCGGATTGACGCGGATTAACGCGGATAAACAAATGACAGGGACCGAGGATAAACCCTCGTTTTGATCCGCGGCGAAGTTCCTATGCCGGCCACAGCCGGGTCAGGTAATCGGCCATGCTGAAGGCCAGCAGCAGCCCCAGGAAAAAGATGCCGCAAATGATCACCACCCGCGTCAGCCGCGGCGTGTATTTTGCGCCCATGAAGAAGAGCACCACCAGGCTGGCTTTGAAGGTAGCGATGGCCAGCGCCACCACGGTGTTGAAGCGGCCCAGGTCCACGAAGGCCACCAGCGTGGTGATCAGCGTCATGGCCATCAGCATGGCCCAGATGGCGACGTAAATCTTCTTCGGAACGGTGTGCTCTGCCATATCAGGTATGTGTCCGGCTGATCAGGTATAACAGCGGGAACAGATAGATCCACACCAGGTCGACGAAGTGCCAGTAGAGTCCCACGTTCTCCACCGGGTTGTGATACCCCTCGGTATAGCGCCCCTTTCCGGCACAGATCGTGATCCACGTGACTAGCCCAATGCCGATCACCATGTGCAGGGCGTGCAGCCCGGTCATGATGAAGTAGAGCACGAAAAAGAGCTGCACTTTGCCGGCGTCCACTCCCGCCGCGCTGGAGGCCAGATCGAAGCCCAAGCCCGGGACCTCATGCGCGCGCCAGTGCTGGTAGTACTCCACACCTTTCAGCACCAGGAACGTGCAGCCGAACAAAAGCGTGATGAGCATCCAGGGCACAATGGCCTTGCTGCGTCCCTTCTGCGCGGCCTGGACGCCCAGCGCCATGGTCAGGCTGCTGCAGATCAGCACGGCGGTGTTCACCGCGCCGATGGCCAGGTCCATGTGCTTGCTGCCTTCCAGGAACGACGGGAAATAGAGCGTGCGGTAGACCAGGTAGGCGCAGAACAGCCCGCCGAACATCATCAGCTCGGTGAGCAGGAAGACGAACATGCCCAGCGTAGCGGTCTCGCGCTGCTGCTCCAGGTCGCGATACGGCACCTGCAACGCTGGATGGGGAACGGCGCCGGCTTCCGTGCTATGCGACAAATTCCATCTCCGGGTGCTTGTCATAGGCGTAGGCCTCTTCGGTCACGACAGGCGTCTCCTCAAAATTGTGCGTCGGCGGTGGCGACGTGGTCTGCCACTCGAGTCCAGTCGAGCCCCACGGGTTCGCGGGCGCGATCTCGCCGTAGCGCAGCGACCAGAGCAGGTAGATCAGCGGCAGCAGGTATCCCACCGCCAGCACCGAGGCGCCCGCCGTGGACATCACGTTCAGCACCTGGAACTCCGGCGCGTAGGCGTGATACCGCCGCGGCATCCCCAGGTATCCCAACAGGAACTGCGGAAAAAAGGTGACGTTGAATCCTATGAAGATGAGGCCCGCCGAGAGCTTGGCCCAGCCTTCGGGATACATCCTCCCGAACATCTTGGGCCACCAGTAGTGGATGGCGCCGAGGTAAGCCATCACCGTCCCGCCGACCATGATGTAGTGGAAGTGCGCCACCACGAAATACGTGTCGGTGACGTGGATGTCCACGCCCAGCGCCGCCACAAACAATCCCGTGAGCCCGCCCATGGTGAACAGCCCGATGAAGCCGAAGGCGTAGAGCATGGGCGTGCGGTACGAGATGGCGCCCTTATATAAGGTAGCGGTCCAGTTGAAGACCTTGACCGCCGACGGGATCGCCACCAGGTAGCTCATGACGGAAAACAGCAGCGCCGAGTAGAGAGAGATCCCGGCCACGAACATGTGGTGGCCCCACACCAGGAAGCCGAACACGGCGATGGCGATCGAAGCGGCGGCCACGAATTCATAGCCGAAGACGCGCTTGCGGGAAAACGTCGACACCAGTTCGCTGACCACTCCCATCGCCGGCAACACCATGATGTACACCGCGGGATGGGAGTAGAACCAGAACAGGTGCTGGAACAACACTGGGTCGCCGCCCAGCGCGGGGTTGAAGATGCCGATGTGCCACACCCGCTCCACCGCCACCAGGATGAGCGCGATGGCCACCACCGGCGTGCCCAGGATCATGATGACGCCGGTGGCGTAGTTGGACCAGAGGAACAGTTGCATCCGCCGCCAGGTCAGCCCCGGCGCGCGCAGCTTGTGGATGGTGGCAATAAAGTTCAGCCCGGTAAATATGGACGAGAACCCGGCAAAGAGGATGCCCACGATCGAGCCGAATACGTAGGTATTGGAGTAGGTGGTGCTGAAGGGCGTATAGAAGGTCCAGCCCGTGTCCACCCCGCCGATAGTGATGCAGTACAACGTGATTCCCGCTCCGATCACGTACAGGTACCAGCTCAGCAGGTTGATCTTGGGGAAGGCCATATCGCGCGCTCCCACCATCATGGGCAGCACGAAATTGCCAATCACCGCCGGCACCGACGGGATCAGGAAAAAGAAAACCATGACGATGCCGTGCATGGTGAACAGCTTGTTGTAGGTGTCCGAAGTCACCAGATCGCCGGCCGGGGTCATCAGCTCCAAGCGGATCAGCGTGGCGAAGATCCCGCCGATGAAGAACATGACCGTGACGGAGATCATGTACAGGATGGCGATGCGTTTGTGGTCGGTGGTGAGCAGCCATGAGCGGATGCCGTAATCCACATTCAGGTAGTGCTCGCGGGGCGCGACGGCGGCAGCGGGTGCGGCGCTCATGGACGGGTCACCTGTGGTTCCACCTGGGGATTGCGTTTGCGCTGTTCCTCATCCGGGATGGGGGCGTTGGGATTCACGTTCAACGGGTTCTGCTGCAGCGATTTGATGTAGGCGATAAGTTCGAGCATCTCGTCTTCGTTCACCTGTCCCTGGAAGACCGGCATGATGGGCTGCCAGCCGGCCACGATCTTGGCTTTGGGCGCGAGGATGGACTCGCGGATGTAATTCTCGTCGGCAATCTGCGTGGTGCCGTCTTGCAGGTGTACTTCCTTGCCGTAAAGGCCGGCCAGGTCGGGACCACGCGCGCCCTTGTCGGCGCGATGGCAACTGATGCAGCCGAAGTGGCGGAACAGCTTGTCACCCGAGGAAGCCAGCGACCCTTCTGCGCCCGAGGCCAGCCAGGCCTCGTAATCCGCCGGTTCCATCACCACCACCCAGCCGATCATGCCCGAGTGCGAGGTGCCGCAGTACTCGGCGCAAAAAAGATGATAGGTGCCGGCGCGCGTGGGCCGGAACCACACCGTGCGATAGCGGTTGGGCAGCACGTCCATCTTCACGCGAAAGGCGGGCACGAAGAAGCTGTGGATGACGTCCTGCGAGATCAGCGTGACCGCGACATCCTGGCCCACCGGCACGTGCAGCTCGTTGATCTCGCGCTGGCCGTCCAGGTGCTGGAACTTCCACATCCACTGCTTGGCGGTGCCGTAGACGCGCAACGCGTTCTTGGGCGGCGCCCCGTAGCTGTAGTACACCGCCGCCCCCCAGACGAAAATCACCAGGGCGATTGCCAGCGGGATGAGCGACCAGGTGGCCTCCACCGCCAGCGAGCCTTCGATCTGCTCCGCCTGGGGGTGGACCGAGCGCCGGTACTTGATGGCGAACACCGTGATCGTCAGAAAAATCCCGACACTGAAGAAAACCGTGATCGCGATCAGAAAGAAATAGAGCGGGTCGACTTTGTCGGCAAAATTCGAAGCCCTGACCGGGAATAATGGGAAGTCAGTCCACATATCAGCGGGCCCGTCCTGGAGATTTGTGCTGGCGCGCCGCCACCGCATTCGCGGTCTTGACGCGGAGTTCGCGCTGCCACGCCACCGCCAGGAATCCGCCCAGCAGTAACAGGGTCAGCGCGCCGCCCAGTCGGAGCATGTTGGTTACCACGGCCCCATACTTGCCCGTGGCCGGATCGTAGTGGTAGCAGTAAAGGTTAATCTGATCCACCACGTTGCCTAGCTTGCCCGCAGACGACTCCACCAGCGCCAGCCGCAGGTCCTTGGGCGTGTACTCGATACCATATAAATAATGAGAGAGCCTGCCGTCCGGCGTCGCCACCATGATGCCGCTGGCGTGGGCGTACTGCTGGATCTTGGGGTCCCAGGCGTAGCGGAATCCTACGGCCTTGGTGAGCGCCTCGATGGCCGGCGCGTCGCCGGTAAGGAAGTGCCAGCCTTTCTCCGCGCCGGCGCGGCCATAGCGCTTCAGATACACGTCACGCTTTTCGGTGGCCACGGCGGGTGTGTCTCGCGGATCGAAGCTGACGGTCACGATGTCGAAGTCGCGTCCCGCGCTCAGCTTCTGCGGGAGCAAGCCGCCGACCACGCCGTTCAGCACCTGCGAGCAGAGCATTGGACACTGGTAGTAAACCAGGGTAAGCAGCACCGGCCGCTGCCCGAAATAGCTGCGCAACGGAACGCTCTTGCCGGCCTCGTCGCGGAAGACGAGATCGAGCGGAAGCTGCTGGCCGATGCGCTGGTCGATGCCTACGTCTTGCAGAATGGGGATGGGCGTGTTCCGGGTGAGAGCCTCCTTGGGTTCGTGCATGTACTGGGCCCACAGCGGCGCAGCGGCGAACACGAGCGCTGCTGCGATGGCCTTCATAACCTTCACAAGAGTTGTCATCCCGAGCGAAATGCGCCGCGAGCCTGCGAGCGAAGCGCGAGTCGAGGGACCCCTACTTGAAAAATGTCGAGCGGGTAGGGGTGCTTCGACTCGTGCGGGCAAAAGCGGCCCGCACTCGCTCAGCATGACAGTGGAATGAGTACACTTCTCATCAATCTGTTCCAGCTTGGCGAAGCGAAGATTGCGATTCACAGCTTCCATAACCTCTACCTGTTTGTCCGGCTCAAGTCTTCTTGCGCACGCGATGCTCCGGGCAGCGATCCCTCTGCCGGATTCGGATTCGGCGCCGTCGGTACCGGCCCGGTCCCAGGTGCTTTCCACGGCAATCCGCGCTCGACGACGAGCTCCATCGCTTTGTCGATGGGAATGCGCGCAATCCCCGCTTTCTGGTCCACCCAACCGTAGCTGTTCAACGCCGCTTGCCCGGACCCGTGGTACGCGTCGTAATCGGCCACCGGATTCGGCTGCAGCCGCGGCTGCGGAACGCTGGGCGCGGAAGTGTACATCCGCGGGCTGGGCAGCGGCCCCCTCTCCGCTGACTTGCCTCGGAAGTAGCTGAACATCCCCCACAGCACCAGCAGCACCATCGCCGACGCCAATCCCAGCGCGGCCAGGAACGCCAGCACCACGCGCAGATCTGCCTCGCGCGGCTCGTAGCTCACGCCGGGGTTGCGCACATCTTCTTCGCGGACTTCAGGCTGATTCAGGGGCATGTCCCACCACTTCTTCAAAACGTTGGTCGTGGATCGCCACCAGCGGCCGCTGGCGCAGCGCCCACACAAAGGCCGCCATCCAGATGCCGCCGATTCCCGCAGGAACCACGATGTCCATCCACTGGAAGCGCAACCCATGCGGGAAACCGGGCAGCGCGTTGGGCGCGATCCAGAACAGCAGGTCGAGGTACCGTATCGCCACCAGCAGCATCGCCACCCGCGCCAGGCGGCGGGCATTCCGCTTCAGGTCGCGCGAGAGCAGCAGCGCGAACGGCACCGCGAAGTGGAACACCACCAGCGCCAGGCCCACGTACTTCCATCCATGGTTCAGGCGGTGCAGGTACCACGAAATCTCGTCCGGCTCATTGCCGGCCCATATGATCACCAGTTGCGAGTACGAGGTGTAGGCCCAGAGCATGACGAAGGCCAGCATCATCTTGCCCAGGCTGTGCAGGTGCTTCTCCTGTACGATGTCGGACATGGGCTGGTGCTGCGCCAGCAGGAACAGCATGGCCGCGCAGAACGAGAGCGCCGCCAGCATCTGCCCCGAGATCAGGATGAGCGGATAGATGGTCGATGCCCAGTGCGGGTCCAGCGACATCAGCCAGTCGATCGAGGCAAAGGTCACGGTCAGGCCGTAGATCACCATTCCCGGCCCGCTAAGGCGCTGCATCCACCGCCGGGGTAGAGGGTCGCCGCTCGCGTCCTGCGCCGCCGACCAGCGGTTCAGCAGATAGGCCAGCAAAATCCAGGCCAGGAAGTAGATCACGGCGCGGGCAATGAACCACGGCGCCACGAGGTACTGCAACTGGTGCGGCAGCTTGGCGTCGTGCTGCACCAGCTCGCGATGATCCCACACGTAGAGATACGGGATTCCCAGGATCAGCGGCACGAACATCACCGCCAGCAGCGGGAGGATGCGCGCCGCCGATTCCAGCGGACGCCGGATCACGAATCCCCACAGCCCTCCGGCCAAGTGCTGCATCATCAACACCGCCAGGCATCCCAGCGTAAGGCCCGTCCACCAGACGTATCCCAAAAGATAGGAGCGGAAAAACTGCGTGGGGCTGTGCCCGACGACGGCCGCGATCGCCGCCGCCCCCAGGAACACCACGCCGATCACCAGCGACCGCCGCTGGATGCGGGCCAGCCCCGGCGGCGCGGGATACGGCAGGGTTGTGGGCGCGTAGCTCACCGCTTCTCCTCCGGCTGCCCGAGCTTGCCGCGAATGTCGGCGGGCACATCGGCCACGGCCGCGTGCTGGCTCAACTGCAGCGCGCGGATGTAGGCGATGATCTTCCAGCGGTCATCCACCGCGATCTGCTGCGCATAATCCGGCATCCCGCCGGTGCCGTTGGTGATGACGTCGAAGAAATGTCCCACCGGCGCCTGGCGCAGGCGCTCGTCGTGGAAGCTGGGCGGACGCAGATACCCGCGCTGCACCACCATGCCGTTGCCGTCGCCCAGCTCGCCGTGGCAGGGCGTGCAGTAAATGTTGAACCGCTCGCGCCCGCGCGCGAGCGCTTGCCGCGTTACCGCGAAAGGCAGCGTCGTGACCGGCTGGAGATTCTCCAGGCCGGTCAGATAGGCGGGGTCCTGGTTGATCTCGCTGCGATCGACCGTGCCCGGCACCAGCGGCCGCGCCGAACGCCCGTCGGGGAAGAACTCGCTGGCGCGCAGCGGCTTGAACTTGGGCTGGTTGTGCATGTCCTGGCGGCAGCCGGCGAGCAGGAGCAAAAGTAAAATTGTCATTCCGAGCGGCTTCACAGGCTGCCAAAGAACCCGGAGCCGGATCCCGTTTTGAAGGGGCGCGGCTTTCAGCCGCGCCGAAAACCCGCCCCGCGTGTTGTCATCCCGAACGAAGCGCGACTGAGCGTAGCGAGGGAGCGCGAGTGAGGGATCTGCAGTTGTTCGTACTGGCAAAACTGCAGATCCCTCGCGTCGCGCTCGCCTCGCAAGCTCGGCTTGCGCTAGCTCGGGATGACAATTCTTTGGGGCGAAGTACGGCGCGGCTAGAAGCCGCGCCCCTTCAAAACAACACCTGGCGTTAATGCGGCACCTCCGACACCTGCTTGGGGTTCAAGCCCTGCAGGAACTTCTCCATCTGCGCGCGGTCGTACCGGGGATCAACGGCATAAATGCACAGGAAGAACCGGTCTTTGCTGGCAAACGCGAAGCGCTCGACGTTGAACACCGGGTGGTAGGGCATGGGCAGCCGGTTCAGCGCCAGCATCCCGAAGACGGCGAACACCGCCGCTCCCAGGATGGTCATCTCGAAGGTGACCACGATGAACGACGGCCAGGAATGCAGCGGCCGCCCCCCCACGTTGAGCGGGTAGTTCACGACGGAGATCCAGTACTGCATGAGGTATCCGCCGATGCCTCCCAGCAACCCTCCCACCAGCACCACCAGCGGCACGCGGCTGTGGTGGTGGCCTATGGCCTCGCTCACTTCCTCGATGGGGAAGGGACTGTACGCGTCCATCCGGCGATAACCCTCGGCGTAGGCCTTGCGCGCCGCCAGCGCGAGAGCGGTCGGCGAATCGAACTCCGCCATCAGTCCGAAGATGGGCGTGCGCTTCATTTTGCGTCGGCCTCCACTTCGGCCTGCGGCAACAGCGTCTGCATCTCGAAGATCGAAATCATGGGCAGGAAGCGGATGAACAGGTACATGGCCATCACGAAGAACCCGATGGTGCCCACGTAGGTGAACCAGTCCCACCTGGTGGGGTAATACATGCCCCAGGACGAAGTCAGGAAGTCGCGGTGCAGGCTGGTAACCACGATGATGAAGCGCTCCAGCCACATGCCGATCAGAATTACGATCGAGATCCCGAACAGCGCGCCCACGTTCCGCCTCACCCGCCGCGACCACAGCACCTGCGGGGCCACGATGTTGCAGAAGATCAGCAGCCAATACAGCGGCGCGTAAGGGCCGAGCATGCGGTTCTTGAGCATGAAGAAATCGAACTCGTCGGAGCGATACCAGGCCATGAAGCCCTCGACCAGGTATCCGTAGGCGACGATCAGCCCGGTCACCAGCATGATCCGGGCGCAGTTCTCCAGGTGCCGCATGGTGATCATGTCGCCCAGGCCGTAGAACCTGCGGATGGGGATGGCGATCACCAGCACCATGGCAAATCCGGAATAGATGGCGCCGGCCACGAAGTACGGCGGGAAGATGGTGGTGTGCCAGCCGGGCACGATGGCGATGGCGAAATCAAAGCTGACCACCGTGTGTACCGAGACCACCAGCGGCGTGGCCAGCCCGGCCAGCAGCAGATAGGCGGACTCGTAGTTCTTCCAGTGCCGCGCCGATCCCCGCCAGCCCATGGCCAGAAATCCGTAGGCCGCGCGCGCAATGCGGCTCTGCGAGCGGTCGCGCAGCGTGCCCAGGTCGGGGATCAGTCCCACGAACCAGAACATCAGCGAGACCGTGAAATAGGTCGAGACCGCGAACACGTCCCACACCAGCGGGCTGCGGAACTGTGGCCACACCTGCATGGTGTTGGGATAAGGGAAGAGCCAGTAGGCCAGCCACGGACGGCCCATGTGCAGCACTGGGAACATGCCCGCGCACATCACCGCGAACAGCGTCATGGCCTCGGCGAAGCGGTTGATGGAGTTTCGCCAGGGCTGGTTCAGCAGCAGCAGGATGGCGGAGATCAGCGTGCCGGCGTGGCCGATTCCGATCCACCACACGAAGTTCACGATGGCGAATCCCCAGCCGATGGGAATGTTGATGCCCCATATGCCGACGCCCTTCACCAGGAGATAACTCACCGCGGCCAACAGCAGCATGGTGAGCAGCAGGCCGACGCTGACACCTAGCACCCAGCCGAGCGTGGTGCGCCGCGTGAGCACGATGGCGCTGATCTTGTCGCCCACCGTGGCAAAGGTGTACCCGGGCGCAAGCACTGGCGCTCTACCCGTGCGCGTTTCCTGTGGGTTACTCATGATGCCGTACCTGGAAGGGGTGGAGCAGGGCTTCCAGCCCTGCATAAATGGTGGCATCTTTGGCGCACGGCTTTAGCCGCTGAGGTGCGGAGGATCTCAGGGGCTGAAGCCCACAATTCAAAGCACCACATGAATGCAGGCCTGAAGGCCTGCTCCACCCCGGCGAATCCAGATTCCACAGTTGGGCCTTCCGCCATCGCTATCCTTTCTTCTCGAGTTCAGGATTGGGATTGCGCACCGCGGCCAGATACGTGGTCCGCGGACGCGTGTTCAATTCCGCCAGCAATCCGTAATTGCGCGGCTCCGCCTTCAGACGCGCTACCCGGCTGTTCTTGTCGTTCAGGTCGCCGAAGATGATGGCCTCGGCGGGGCAGGCCTGCTGGCACGCCGTCTGAATTTCCTGATCGCGGATCTTCCGCTGCTCTTTTTCCGATTCGATGCGCGCCCGCGTGATCCGCTGGATGCAGTAGGTACACTTCTCCATCACGCCGCGGCTGCGCACGGTCACGTCGGGGTTGTGGAGCAGCTTCAGGGTGGGAGTATCCCAGTCGGAAAACAGCAGGAAGTTGAACCGCCGCACCTTGTAAGGACAGTTGTTCGAGCAGTAGCGCGTCCCCACGCAGCGGTTATAGACCATGTCGTTGAGGCCCTCGGAGCTGTGTACGGTCGCGCCCACCGGGCAGACCAGCTCGCAGGGCGCGTTCTCGCACTGCATGCAGGGCACGGGCTGAAACAGGGTGCGCGGATTGGCCAGGTCGCCCTCGTTGTAGGCGTCCAGGCGAATCCAGTTCATGTGGCGCTCGCGGATGACCTGCTCTTTGCCCACCACCGGGATATTGTTCTCCGCCTGGCAGGCGACCAGGCAGGCATTGCACCCGACGCACGAGTTCAGATCAATGGACATGCCCCACTTGTATTCGTTGTATTCGTAGGCCGGATACAAGGTGTCAGAGCTGGCGGGCTCCTCCTTCATCTCCTGGGCAAAGCGCGGATTGGCGGTGAATTCGGCGAGCGTCGCCTCGCGCACGGGCGCGCGCTTGATCGTTTCCTCGATGGCGGTCTTGTTGTCGATAACCTGGTGGTTCTGGGTGAGAGCCAGCGGGTAATCTTCGCCCACCGGCGTGATCTTCACTCCGCCCGCGATCCACGGAGCGTCGCTGGTACGCACCTGGAAGGCGTTGTAGCCGCGCTTCGAGCCGTTGCTTCCGGCGCGCTTCAGGCCATAGCCCATCACCAACGTGATGGTGTTGTCGGCCTGGCCCGGCATCACGAGCACCGCACCGCGCACCTTGCGCCCACGGCTCTCGACCTCTACCAGATTTCCGGTGCGCACCTTGAGGATGTCGCTGAGCGTCGGGTCGATCAGCACGGCATTGTCCCAGGTAAGCTTGGTCAGGGGTTTGGGCAGCTCTTGCAGCCAGCCGTTGTTCGCCCAGCGTCCGTCGTAGACCGAGGGGTCGGGCTGAAACACAACTTCCGGCTCCACAACGCTGTGTTCCAACTTCGGAGGGTTCAGCAGTCGCGCGCTGACCGTGCGTAGCTTCGATTCGGAGCCAGTGATAAAACCATCGTGCAGCCACTTGCGCCATACGGGCTCGAATAGTTCCGGGGGACCCTTAAACTGCGACCGCCAGTAGCCGCGCACCACGTCGTAGCTGGTCTGCTCCGGCTGCTGGCTGAATACAGCCATGAACTCGTGGGCGGAACGGCCGTTGAACAGCGGCGCAATCAGCGGCTGGATGATCGAAACTGTGCCGTCGTAGGCGCGCGCATCGCTCCACGTCTCAAGCGGGTGAGCCTCCGGCACGTGCCACTGACAAAGCGCCGAGGTCTCGTCCTCGTACATGCCGAAGTGGATCTTCAGCCCGACCTTGGAGAGCTTCTCGGCGAATCCCAAGTCCACCGGCGCGTTGTAAGCGGGATTGCCGCCCACGATCGCCAGGAGCTGCACTTTGCCCGCGTCCATCTCTTCAACCAGCTCTTTGAGAGACGCGGTTTGGTCCACCGGATTGGCCTCGATGGGATCGACGTAGGTGAGCGTTTGCCCCACGTTGCCGAGCGCCTGATTCATGGCGTGGGCCAGGGCGTGAACCTCCGGCGGCTGCTGATCACCTGCAACAACCAGGCTCGTGCCGCGATGGTTCCTTAAGTCCTTACTGGCGGCCTGCCACCAGCGGCTCTGCTCGCCCATCATGAGCAAGGCACCTCGACCGCTTCGCACACCGACGCCTTCGGCAATGAGCTGAGCGAATTCGCGAATTCCCGATGCGCGCATGGGCAGCCGGTGGTCGGCCTTAACGCCGGTGAGCGAGGGCGTACTCTCCACCACGTACAGCCGGTTCATCGGAACGCCGGGCTGCATCTTGCGGCGCGAGGTGAAATCGCGGGCGTAGCGCTGGAAGCCGGGCAGTCCGGCGGGCGAAAGGAAATCAGCATCGAGGGAGAGGATCACGTCCGCTTTGTCGAAGTGGTAGATCGTGTCCGCGACTTGGCCGAAGGCCATCTGCGCGCCCGCCTTCACGTTGTCGCGGTTGACGGGCTCGTACTGATGCCACTTCGCATAGGGAAACTGCTTCAGCACGGCGGCAATCTGGCTGGCGAGCGTCGGCGACGTGACGGTCTCGGTGAGGAAGCGCAGGCCCGCGCCTCCCGAAGCCTGCTGCTGGCTCAGCGCCGCACGGATGGCCGCCTGCAACGTTTCCCACGGACGCACCTTGCCGTTGTAGCTGATGGTCTGCGAGCGGTCTGGATCGTAGAGGCCGAGCACCGCGGCTTGTGAGTGCGCGTCCGCCGCGCCCAGGCTGGCGCCGTGCTGCGGATTGCCCTCCACCTTGATCGGGCGCCCTTCCATGCTCTTGACGATGATGGGCCGCGCGATCCCGCTCACCGGAAACGCGGTGGCGAAATACAGCGGCTGGCCCAGCACGATGCGCTCCGGCTGCACCACGTAGGGCACGATGGGCTCGAGCGGCTGCTTGGTGCAGCCCGCCAGGCCGGCCAGCGCCAGCGATGCTCCCGCAAGCCGCAAGAAATCGCGGCGCGAGCACCCTTCCGCCCACTCCGAGGCCAGCCGCGGAAATTCGCGGTGCATCACGTCGTCGAATCCCGGCTCCTCGGCCAGCTCTTCCAGGCTGCGCCAGTAAGTTGGTCCGGTCGCCCGGAAGAGCTTCTCCCGAATCGCAGCGAGGTCCAGACGTGCGGCTCGCTTCGCAATCTTGACCAGCTTCGCGTCTTTACAGCCCGGCTTTGTGCTTCCGTGTTCCATCATCGGTGGCAGGTGTTGCAACTGGTCAGGTCTCTCGGATTGCGGATCTCGTACTGCTTGATCAGCGCGCGGCCCATGGTCCGCTGATCGGTGTAGCTCGCGCCCGCAAACGCGACGGGATGGCCGGAGTCAGGCCGCTCCCAGCGCATGTTGAACACCTGTTCCTTGGGGCGCAAGTATTTGTCGGGAGCGCGGTGGCAGTCCAGGCACCACTCCATCTGCAGCGACTTGGCCTGGAACATCAGCGGCATGCGGTCCACCGGGCCGTGGCACTCGTCGCAGCCCACGCCCTTGGCAATGTGAATGTCGTGGCTGAAGTAAACGAAATCGGGAAGGTCGTTCACCCGCGTCCACACCAGCGACTGCCCGGTGCGATAGCTGTGGCGCACCGGCTCCAGCATGGGAGCGCTGGTCCAGAGTTCCGAGTGGCAGTTCATGCAGGTCTTGGTGGGCGGGATGCCGGCGAAGCTGGAAGTCTCCACCGAGGTGTGGCAGTAGCGGCAGTCGATGCCCAGGCCGCCGGCGTGGTGAGCGTGGCTGAAGGGCACGGGCTGCTCCTCCGCCTCGCCCATGCGGTTGAACCATCCCGAGCCCTGCCAGATGTACAGCGCCCAGCTCAGCGCCGCCAGCACAAACACGAATCCATAGATCGTGAAGCGAGAGATGGTGTTCGTGCTGCGGTGGAAAATCTGCGCCATCGAAAACAGTTCCCTTCAGACGCGGCGTCCCACCACGCCGTCCCGCGGCTGACCTATGACAAGGTTGATCGGATGAATGTCGTTGCGCAGCGGCCCACATCAAGCGCTGCAGGAGTAATGAGGCCCGGAATTATAAAGGTACGGTCTCCGGCTTCGCAAGCAAGCCGCAACCCGGCAGTGTCCCGATTCCGGAATCAGGGCAGCACTGGTGAAGCTCGCGCCAGGGGCTTGCCTTCAGGGACATAAATGACTAGTATGACCATAATGACTATAATCGCGAGGCGCACATGAGCACTCAGGTATGGACGGTGGCCGAGGCCAAAGCCAAGTTCAGCGAAGTGATCGACCGGGCGCAATCCGACGGCCCGCAGACCATCACGCGCAACGGGCGAACCACCGCGGTGGTGGTGGCGGCCGAGGAGTGGGAGCGCAAGACCAGGCGCAAGGGCAACCTGGCCGAATTCTTTGCCGCGTCGCCGCTGCGCGCTTCCGGGGCACGGATCAAACGGCTCCCCGGCCGCCTGCGCAAGGCTGATCTATGAGCTTCCTCCTCGACACCAATGTTGTTTCCGAGTGGATGAAGCCGCGTCCCAATCCCGGCGTGGTTGCCTGGCTGGCGGACGTGGATGAAGATCGCGTTTTCCTGAGCGTGATCACGCTCACTGAACTACGCTACGGGATCGAACGGATGCCGCCGGGCCATCGCCGCAAGCGGCTGGCGGAGTGGCTGGAGCAGGAACTGCCGCTGCGCTTTGAAGGAAGGATTTTCTCTCTTGACCCCGCGATCGCCGACGCTTGTGGAAAGGTGGTGGCGCGCAGTGAAGGCGTGGGGCGCCGTCGGGAGGCGATGGATGCGTTCATTGCCGCGACCGCGGAGGTTCATCGGCTGACGCTAGTGACACGCAATACCTCGGACTTTCAGCCCATGGTCAAGGGTGTCCTGAACCCGTGGACGTAGCGCCGCTTCAGAGTAGTTGTACCATTCGACTGTCCTGCTGAGCGAGAGCGGGCGGTTTGTGCCCGCGCGAGTCGAAGCACCCCTACTCGCACGATTTCTTTCGCAATAGGGGTCCCTCGACTCGCGCTCCGTTCGCGCATTGGGGTCCCTCGCTGCGCTCGGGATTTCGCCTGCGGGCTCGAACGCCCGCAGAGCGGCTCAACTTCGCTCGGGATAACACTGAATGCTGATTGCTGACTGCTGATTGCTGCCCGCTCACTCCACCGACCGCACATCCTCGGGCACAACCAGCACGAAGGTGCAGTCGCTCACGGTCTGGGAGCAGGTGAGCACGCCGCGCCGGATGACGTGTGTGGGGGTGGCGTCGGGGAAAGGAGCCAGGAAGTGGGCGGCCATGAGCGCGGACGCGAACGGCTTTAGTTTTTCGCTGCCGCGGATGAACCTGACGCCTTCGACTTTAGGACCGGCCGCCAGCGCCACGAAGAACTCCGCTTCCGCGTTCTCCTTCACCAGCGGCCCGAGCTTGAGGGTGCGCTCGTGCGCCAGCTCGCCCCGGTATTTGTCCACCGCGGCGCTCACATGCTGCTCGCCAACCAGCGCCGCCAGGTGCGGACGCGTCTCCGCCGACGGACGCTCCGCCGCCAGCGCCATCGCGTACAGGCGCTCGGCCTTGGCCTTGTCACCGCGGCGCTCGTAGATTTGCGCCAGATGGTCACCGATCTCCGAATGCTGGTCCAGCACCCACGCCGCGCTGATGAATTCCTCCGCCTGCTTGAGGTCGTCTTTCTGGAAATAGATCCACCCCAGCGTGTCCCAGTACGCGGCCAGCGACCCGACCAGAACGAGGTCCTCAATGCGCAGATGATCGAGCGAGACGTTGCGCAGCTCCGCGGCGGTGGCGGCAATGGCCGACTCCGCGTATTGCTGGGCGCGGTCAAGGTGCACCTTGCGCTGCGAGAGTTCGTAGGCGACGTCGTTCCACACCAGCGGCGCCGGCTGCAGCTCGACCGCCTTGTCGAACGCCGCCAGAGCCTTGTCGGGCTGGCCCAGGTTCAGATACGCCTGCCCCAATCCCACCTGATAGAGGGCGTTCTCCGGCTTGAGCGACACGGCTTTCTCCAGCTCCGGCGCCGCGTCCGCGTACTTGTGCCATTCCACGTACAGCGCGCCCAGGTTGGCGTGGGCAAACTCATCCAGGGGATTGATCTCGAGCTGTTTGCGAAACGCGCCCACCGCATCTTCGTACTTCTGCTCACGCCAGTAAGCGAGTCCCAGGTTGTTATAAGCCCATTCGTCGTAAGGATCGACCTCGGCCGCCTTCTGGAAGGCGAGGATGGCCTCGTCGGTCTTCTGCATCCCAAGATAAGCGCGTCCCAGGTTGTTCCACGCGTACTTGTGCTTGGGTTCAAGAGCCACCACGCGCTTCAGCAACTCCACCGCCAGCTCGTAATTGCGGTTGCGGAGCGCCGCGATTGCCGAGTCATGCAGGTCCTCGGCCTTGGCGTTCTCCGGAATAGCGGGAGTGCCGGCCGCAGTGGTTTCGAGCTGAAGCTTCTGCTCTTCATCGGAACGGACCGCCCGGCGAAACGCCAGATAGTCGCGGGCGCGCGCGGCCGGCAGTTCGCTCAGACGCGTCACCAGCACGCGCTCGGCGGTAACGCGGTTCTCTTCCACGCTGTAGGTGGAGCGGTACTCGCCGTAGTCGCGTTTGACCGTGACCGCAACCGGTGCCCGCGCCAGGTAGCGGCGCGGCAGCTCCAGCTTCAAACGTACATCGGTCTCCGACGGCGCTCCCAGATGCAGGGGCTCGGCGTCCTTGTCGGTGGCTTCGGTATCGGCGTCCGGCAACCCCAGCAGCGGCAGGAACAGGGCGGGCTGCGTCTTGCGCGCCGACCAGTCCAGATAGTTGGGCTGGGCCACGCGGTATTCGAGGTGGAAAGGCTTGCTGGTATCGGCGGGATCATCGGCCTGGACCTCGCTCACTTCGCCGGGCATGCCGTAAAACGCGTCGAGACTCTGAACCAGGTCCTTCCAATGGCTGGAGGGGGTGCGGCGGAAAGCCGCGCGCAGGGCCAGCTCGTTGTCGCCGCGCGCCGTCTGCCGCACCGTCGCCTCCAGCTTGCCCAGTTCGCTGATCTTGCCTTCCACCTCCATCAACTGGCGGTTGGGAAAGGGCGGATCGGCGGGGGTCTGCACCAGGCTGGCGGGACGGCCGCTGGGAATCACCAGCGCCTTCTTGTTGCGCAGTGAAACCGCCAGCAGCCGGAAGGGCGCGACCTCGGTGGTGGTATCCATCCAGATGTATTCGTCTTGCAGCGGGACCACGGTGATCACGTGATCGAACTGCGAGGGCGCGGGCACGTCGGGATCGATGGCGCGGCTGCTGTTCATGAGCGCCGGGTAAGCGGCGAGCCCCACCGACTGCAGCAGCGACGCCAGCAGGGTGTGCTTGTCCTTGCAATCGCCGTAGCGGTTGCCGAGGATTTCCCCCGCCGGGTGCGGCTGGTAGCGTCCCAGGCCGAAGGACAGGCTGACGTAATGGAAGTTGGTGGCGACGAAGTCGTAGAGCGCCGCGATCTTCTCCATATCCGTCTTCTTGTCCCGCACCAGCTCGGCGGCCTTGGCCCGCACCGCCGCGGTAGGCGCGATGCGGTCCTTCTGCAGGTCCCAGTACCAGCGCCCGACTTCGTCCCAACTGCGCAGCGTGCTCAGCTCGATGTCGGGCAGCTCCGGCTTGGGCGTTTTCGGCTTTTTCTTCTTGTCGCGGTCGGACTCGCGCTGCAAGTTGGAACTCTTCCAGCGATAGCTGCGGCGGTCGCCCTGGTCACTAACCTCCGGCTCGAACCCCGGCTGCGTTTTGAGCTTGATCTCGCGCTCGCGCGGCAGGTTGATCTCCAGTTGCTCGTCGAGCACGATGGTCTGCTTCTCGAAGCCGTACTCCATCCAGAAGTGGTTGGGGATCAGCGGCTTTTCGGTGCGGATGACAATGCTGTATTCCAGTTCCTGTCCCGGCTGCAATCCCGGCACGGTGATGTGCTTTTCGCGGAAGTCGCTGTAGACGGGGGCTTCCCGCGCCACCGGCGAGGGCAGGTCCTGCATGTCGGTCGAGGTGGCTTCGATCACCGTGCCGTCGGCGCGGCGCACCCGCACATAGGCCATCTCCATCTGTTCGTTGGCCGAACTGTAGCCGAAGACGAGCTGGCTCAGCCGCTGCACGCCCGCGTCGCTCTGCACCCGCACGCGCGCCGTCTGCTCGCGGCGCTCGCTGCCGTCGTTCTCAAAGCGGACCACCGTCCGCAACTGCTCGACCACGTAGGCTTCGTCGCGGAACGCGGCGGCGGGATCGGCGGGTTTGGTCTCAAGCTGCTGCGCCGGCAGCACCACGCCGGCGAGCGAAAGAAGTACCGCGGGGAACCACTTCAGTTTGGACATGGCCGGAAGGCCTATTTGAATTCAGCAGCGGCCAGGAAGCAAGTTGAGGCGTATTCCGAAAAGGGTGGAGCAGGCCTTCAGGCCTGCATTGATGCGCCCCCTTGAATTGTTGGCTTCAGCCCCTGAGGTAACTCAGTGATCGCACCGGGAACATGCATACCATCAGTACCTCTGCGGCTGAAGCCGAACACCACGACGCTGCCATTATGCAGGGCTGAAGCCCTGCTCCACCCGAACTCAGGCGCCCGCCGTTGCTCTCCCAGGTACCTCCTCCGATAACGTCGTATCTCATTGACGGCTCAGCCAGTTCGGGCTGGCGGCACGGGTAACGAAAGTCCAATTACGCGTCCCGCAGCGAAGTTTTCATGCTACTTTTACGACAGGTTCCGCAGTTTCCGTCGGAGACTTCTCCGATCCGCCTGCGTGTGCGCCGGACGGCGGGGGCGGACACAGCACCTCTTATGGCACTCGGGTTCGGCTTCAACAAAACGAAGGTCCTGGCGGCGGCGGAGAAGTTCGTGCAGCAGGGCAAGCTGCCTAACGCCATTCTGGAATACCTCAAGGTCGTCAAAGAGGACCCCAGGGACCTGACGGTGATGAACACGGTCGGGGACCTCTACGCCCGCCTGGGCCAGACCGCGGAAGCCCTGCAGCAATTCAAGCAGGTGGGCGAGGCCTATGCCGCCGACGGGTTCATCGTCAAAGCGATCGCCATCTACAAGAAACTGACCAAGCTCAGTCCCACGGCCACCGACTGCATCATCAAACTGGCCGAACTGTATTCGCAGCAGGGGCTGTACAACGATGCCCGCTCGCAATACCTGAGCGTCGCCGACCGCTTCCTCCGCGCCGGCGACAACCGAGAGGCCTCACGCATCTTCCAGAAGATGCTGGAGCTGGATCCCGAGAACGCGGCCATGCAGGCCAAGCTGGCCGATCTCTACGTCAAGCTGGGCAACAAGGAGGAGGCGCGCAACATTTTCTTCGGCGCCGCCGAATCGCTATTCCGCCGGGGAGCGATGGAAGCGGCGGACGAAGCGCTGGGGCGGGTGCTGGCGCTCGATTCCGGCCACACGCCCTCCATGATGCTGCGCGGCCAGATCGCCGCCGAAACCGGCAACGCCGAAAAAGCAATCCAGTATCTGGAGAAGGTCCCCGACCTCGATTCGCAGCCGGAGGCTTTGCGCGCCCTGTTGCGCGTCCACCTGCAGTTGGGCAACAACTCGGAAGCTTTGCCCATCGCCAGCAAGCTGCTGAACGTACACAACGATCTTTCCGGGGTCATCACCTGCGGCGACGGCCTGATGGCCGCCGGCCAGCATGAGGCGGCACTGCGGCTTTACGATCGCTACGCTGATCGGCTGCTGGCCGACGATCGCGACGGTTTGATGGCCAAGGTGACCTCCGCGCCCGCGCACCTGAGCAGCAATCCCGCCGCCCTGGAGCTGGTGCTCAAGCTCTGCCGCAGAGCCGGCGACCCGATTCATCTCAACGAGGTCATGGAACTGCTGGCCCACGCCCTGGTACAAGCGGGAGAACTGGTCCGCGCCCGCGACCTCTACAACCAGTTGGCGGCGCTCGAGCCGGAAAATCCGGTGCACCTGCAGAACTACAAGCAGGTTTCCGTCAGGCTGGGCGACGATGCCTCCAACCGTCCGCTCACCGCCGACGAGGGCGCGCAGGCGTTGATGGTGGACGAGCTGGAGATCGATGCTCCCGCCGTGGACCAGGAATATCCCCCGGACATCGTGCGCGCCATCCGCACCGCGCTCACCGACTCCGAGCTGCTGGATTCTTACAATCTTCCCACCAAGGCCATCGCCCCGCTGGAAGCGGTGCTGGCCTCCGCTCCCGGGGATGTTCTGCTTAACCAGCGTTTGGCTTCGCTCTACGTGCGGGCCGAGCGTTACAGTGAGGCGGCGCGCTGCTGCGACGCCCTGCGCGCGGTCTACCGCAAGGCCGGCCACCGCGAGCTGGCCGCGCAGTACGCCGAGATGTCCGCCAAGTATCACGAGCGCGCCGGCGAGCCCGTGCCCGATTACGCCGGCCCTGCCGAGCCTGCCCCGGCTCAGGCCGAGGCCGCAGCCCACGCCGAGCCGACTTCCCAGCCGGCCGAGGCTGCCCAGCACACCCAACCCCAGGCTGCTGCCGCTCCTGCCGTGGTCCACTCGGTCGAGATCGACGCCTCCAAGCAATGGGAGGAGATGACCGCGGTCGAACCGCCAGAGCAGCTCGGCAGTTCCCATTTCATCGGGCAGAAGGCGGTCAAGGCGGCACGGGTCGGAGACCTGGTTAGCGATCTTCTGGAAGAGATACGGTTCTACATTGCGCAGGGGATGTGGGAGGAGGCGCACGCGGCCATCGAGAAATGCGCTGCCCTGGCCCCCGGCATCCCCGAGCTGGACGAATTCCGCGAGCAGGTCGAGAAATCCCGCAGCACCGCCGCCCCGGCACCCGAAGTCGAACTGGTGCAAGAAGAGCCAGCGGCGGAATCGACGGTGGCCACGCTGGTGTTCGACGCCGGTGCGCTGGGCCTCGAGAGAAGTTCCTCCCCGCCGCCGCTCGATACCCAGGCTGAGCCGCCCGTCCCGGAACCCGCGGTTCAGCAGTTGGCCATTCAGGACGACGCGGCCGTGGGCGTCCCGGCGCCGCCGCCGCTGCCGGCGGTTTTCGAACCGGCCGCGGTCGCGACAGCAGCCGACTCCCATCCTACCGACGATCCCTTGTCGGACATAGTTCTTGATCTCGAGGAATCGCTGGGGGATGGTTTTGCGGTTGCCGCCTCGGCCTCCGCCGCGCCGGTGGCAAGCGCGCCGCCGCCGCTGGCGGAGCCCCCGGCCTCGATTCCGCCACAGGTGGTGGTCACCACGCCGCGCCCGGCTCCGCCGGAGCCGGTTGCCATGCCGATGGTGACGGCGGCTGCCGCCACCATCGTCAGCCAGCAGATGCCCCAGGGCCCTCAGGAGCCGCGTACGGGGCTGTCCGACATCTTCGAGGAATTCAAAGAGGACATGGAAGCCGAGGGCGCGGCCGCCGATGAGCACGATCCGGAAACGCATTACAACCTGGGGGTGGCCTTCAAGGAGATGGGACTGCTCGACGAAGCCATCGGAGAGCTGCAGAAGGTCTGCCACTTCATCGAGCACGGACACCCTTTCCCCCACGTGCTGCAGGTCTACACCTGGCTGGCGGATTGCCTTTTGAACAAGGGCGCGCCCCAGGCCTCCATCAAGTGGTACCAGCGGGCCTTGCAACTGCCCGCCGTGGATGAGGAAGCCCGCATGGCGGTGTACTATGAGATGGCGGGCGCTTACGAAGCCGCCGGCAACCGGCAGGCGGCGCTCGACAACTTCATGGAAGTCTATGCCAGCAATATCGACTACCGCGACGTGGCCGAGCGCATCAAAACCCTGAAAGCGTAGTATCCTCTGGGATGGATTCCGCGCCGCAGCACGGGAGCCCGAAGGACCGCGAGTTTTACCTCGACCACCCGAACGGCTCGGCCTCAGTCAAGGCGAACGAAAAAACCAACGGCCCGGAGCCAGCATCGTTGTCCACCACCGGATTCCCGGCAACCCGCAGCTCCGCCACGCCCCTCTGGCTCATGCGCCTCTGGGTGGTTATCCGGGTGGCATTCTTCATCGAACTGGGGATGGTGCTGGTGGTGCTCCCCTGGACTCGCGGATGGACCGAGAACAGTCTCCTGGTGGCTTATCCCGAGGTCCGGTTCTTCCTGCAGAAGTATTTCGTGCGTGGCCTGATCTCGGGCCTGGGCTTCATCGATATTGGCTTTGGCATCTGGGAAGCGGTGCGCTACAAAGAACCTCCCCGCAACCCGAAACTGTCCTGAGAAATCTGAACCACCATGAGCGAAGATGTTTCCAACTCTGAATTGCGCGCGGCGCCGCTGGCTTACGAGAACCGTCCGTTCCTGACCAGCCCCGACGGGCGCATCCTGCGCATTCTCTCCGAGTATGCGGAACCGCTGGCCCGCTTCCGCCGGGAGAAGATCCAGGATACCGTCGTGTTCTTCGGCTCGGCCCGCTTCCACAGCCGGTCGGATGCGGAGAACGCGCTGCAATTGCTGGAGAAACCGGGATCGCCCGCGCTCCCCGAGGAGCAGGAGCGCATCCGCCACGCCCGCATGGCGGTGGAGATGGCCCGCTACTACGAAGACGCGCGCCAGCTCGCCCACATGCTCACCAAGTGGTCGATGGGCATCCAGTCCAAGCGGCACCGCTTCGTGGTCACCTCGGGCGGCGGGCCGGGGATCATGGAGGCCGCCAATCGCGGCGCCCGCGAAGCCGGCGGCAAGACCGTCGGGCTCAACATCCGCTTGCCGTTTGAGCAGATGCCCAATCCCTACGTCACGCCAGCGCTCAACTTCGAGTTCCACTACTTCTTCATGCGCAAGTACTGGTTCGCCTATCTCTCCAAGGCCCTGGTGATCTTCCCCGGCGGCTTCGGCACGCTGGACGAGCTGTTCGAGATCCTCACCCTCGCCCAGACCGAGAAGCTGGCCAAGAGGATCCTGGTGGTGATCTATGGCAAGCAGTACTGGGACCGGGCGCTGAACATCGACGCCCTGATCGAGGCGGGGACGGTAGCGCCCGCCGACAAGGACCTGTACTGCATGGCCGATACTCCCGAAGAAGCGTTCGAGATCCTGCGGAGCGGCCTCACCAAGTTCCACCTGCAAGAGCCGCGCCCGCCCAGCGAACCCACTGCGCCCGAAATCGCCGAAACGAGAGGGTGAAGAAGTACCAAGTACCCAGTACCGAGTACCAAGTATTTGACGCCCGCCTTTGCCTTTGCTTGGTACTTGGTACTGAGTACTTGGTACTGTTTGTCGTTGCCTTTGCTCGGTACTGGGTACTCGGTACTTGGTACTATTCGCCGAGTGCTCCTCTACTACATCACCGACCGCAAACAGCTTCCCGGGCCCGAGCCGCGCCGCCGCGAGCTGCTGCTGGCCCGGATCGCGGAAGCCGCCCGCGCCGGTGTGGATTACATCCAGCTCCGCGAAAAGGATTTGCCCACTCGCGAACTGGAGTCGCTGGCCCGTGAAGCGGTCCGCCTGGTTCGTGAAACGGGAAACGAGAAACGTGAAACCCGCGTTCTGATCAATTCCCGTTCCGACGTAGCTCTCGCCACCGGCGCCGACGGCGTCCATCTGCCTTCCGACGATATTTCGGCGTCCGACGCCCGAGCCATCTGGTCGTCGGCTTTGGCTCGAAACTCGAAACTCGAAACTCGAAACTTTGTGATCGCCGTTTCCTGCCACACCGCTGCGGAAGTCCGCCTGGCCGAGTCCCAGGGCGCCGACTTCGCCGTCTTCGGACCGGTCTTCGAGAAGGTGGGAACCTCGCTGAACACCGGTCTCGATGCCTTGCACCGCGCCTGTCTCGGCCACATGCCGGTGCTGGCCATCGGCGGCGTCACGCTGGAGAACGCCCGCGCGTGTGTCGAAGCCGGCGCCGCCGGCATCGCCGCAATTCGTTTGTTTCAGCAGAAGGGGATTATGGAAGCAGTAAAGGAACTGCGAGGATCCTAATGCACTCGATTCTTTATACAGACCTTGGTTTTTTCCTCGGGCTACACCAACTCCGGTTCATCTAGATCCGCTCGCGCTTGGGCAGCAGGGCCCGGAACACCATGTTGATCAGCGCCAGCACAATCGCGCCCCAGAACGCCGGCACGAATCCGCGCACGACGAACCCCGGCACGAACGTGGACGCCACCATCAGCATCACGGCGTTGACTACAAACCAGAACAGCCCGAGCGTAAGGATGATAAACGGGAAGGTCAGCACTTTCAGGACGAGCCCGAGCGTGGCGTTCACCAGTCCGATCACCAGCGCGGCAATCAGCGCCGCCTTGAAACTGTGGACCTCAAACCCGCGTACCAGGTTGGCCACGATCATCAGCGCCAGCGCGCTCAGAAGCCAGTGGAGGATCAGCCGCATAGGTCCGGGTATGTTACATCTCCGGGCGGCTTTCTGGAGGAGATAATTCAGCTTACCGAGGCCGAGGCTCTGGCTCTGCCCAGTTCGGCCAGGCCGCGGAGTTGCTGCGCCGCCGCGAAGCCGCGGTACATACAGAACAGCGCCAGCACGTGGAAGGCGACGCTCATCCAGTCGTGCGCCAGGAACAGCAGCGCGCCGTCGGCCGCGTAGAGCAGCATGCCGATCCCGAACGCGAACTGATTGCACCGGCTCGACCACAGGCCGATGGCAAGGAATACGCCCGCGATCATCACGTCGATCACCAGCGCCGGCAGCGTGGCCACGGCGCCGGCTTTGCGCGCCACCGCGTCCACCACCTGCGTGATGCCCAGCCCGACCATGAAATGTATATGGCCGCCCGCGAACGCCGCCGCCGTGTTTACCAGCGACAGCCCGGCCACCCAGTAGAACCAGCGCGCGCCCGACCTCAGCCGCGCCAGCGAGGTCAGCGGCACCTTGAGCATGACTGTCGGCCGCGCCGCGGCCTCGGCGCTGAAGACCGCCGGCTCGAATACATTCCCCATGGCTTCTTCTCCCTGAACCGCACTTGAACTATGACAAGGAAGAGAAGCTGCGGGAAGAGCGGGAACCGCGCCATCACCAATCGGAGGGATTAGACCCTCGGGCGCGCGCGCTCACGGCTTGCGCGCGACCTTGAAGGTTTCCGTCATTTCCTTCGTGCCATCGACGAAGAACCACTGCTCGGTCATGTGGTTGGCGTCTTCGATCGTAAGGATCATGCGCTGCATGTGGCCGGCATCGGGCTTGGCCAGATTGGTGGCGTCGAGGAAGTTGAAGGCGAACCGCTTGCCGTCGGCCGAGACCTCGGCCTGCATGCGCGGCTGGTTGTGGGCAGAGCAGTAGTGGGTCATCAACAGGCGGTCGTTGTCGGGATGATAGACGGTGACCATGTTCTCGCCCTGGTCGAGCTGCATCAGCGCCGAGCCGTCGCTCACCACCTGGAAGGTCACGGATACGGGCTTGCCGCCAGCCGTCTTGCCCTCCCACGTGCCCGCGAGCTTCTTGAGTTGGTCGAAATGGCTGGCGGGCGTGTCGGGCGCGGCCAACGCGGCGCAGCTCGCGATTAGGAGCAATGCCAGGCAGGATGCAATGCGCTTCATAGGATGCCTCCGGCCACGCATTGTAGCAGTACGGTTGCGGTACAATCGCGTTGAATCTGGATCGCCGGCGGATGGGACAACATGCCTCGTAGAACTGCACTGGTACGAAGCTCACGGCAGCGGCAGAAAAAACTGCAAGGTCCAACCAGTGTTTCGCGTTCCGTGAAGCACGAAGGGATGAGATTCTTCCTTTGCATCAATAACGAGGGCAGCCCCGCCAGCCTCGAGGTGGGCAAGGTTTACCGCGCCATGCCGGAGCGGGAGGCGAAGATCCTCAACCTGCTGCGCGTCATCGATGAATCGGGCGAAGACTACCTTTATCCCGCCGCCCAGTTCGTCGAGCTGCGGCTGCCCCAGGCCGCCAAGAACGCCTTGCTACAGCGCTGATTGTCCGCCACCACATGACTCTTGGCCGTTGGGGCCTGGGTGCGTGCGTCCTTCTGGGTACTTGTCCGCGGCGGTGGCGGATGGTATTCACGAGTTGCGCCCAAAAAGGGAAAAAACTCATGAGATCTCTGCGTGTTGTGGCCGCTCTCGCTGCGGCCGTGGTTGCTCTTGCCTGCTTCGCCTCCTCACCTGCGGAAGCCCCCACCGGTTTCGACAACAAAAGCAACGGCATGGTGGACGACGCGACCCACAAGACCGATCAGGGTACGTTTGAAGAGGTTGAGGCCATCAGCGACGGCCTCGGTCCTTTATATAACGCGCAGTCCTGCCGGGAATGCCACCAGAACCCGACCTCGGGCGGCTCCAGCCAGGTCACTGAGCTGCGGGTCGGCCACGAGGGGCCGGACCATCGCTTCATGAATCCGGAGATCCCCATCAACCGCGGGGCCGAGGTCATCACCGGACGCACCCTGGTGAACGACCGCGCCATCTGTCCCAACGCCGCCTTCCCTACCACGGAAATTCAGGAGCGCGTGCCCGAGACCGAGACCATCCGCACCACGCGCGTCTCCCTCAACCTGCTGGGCGACGGCTTTGTGGAGGCGGTGGCCGATCAGACCCTGGTGGACCTGGCCCACAAGCAATGCCAGGACTCACACCACAAGATCTGCGGGCAGGTGATTTATGTGCCCATCGTGGAAGCTCCGGGAGAGACCGGCGTGGGCCGGTTCGGGTGGAAGGATCAGCACGCCAGCCTGCTCTCGTTTTCGGGCGACGCGTACCTGAACGAGATGGGGATCACCACCCGCCTGTTTCCCGACGAGGTGACCACGCTGTGCAACACCGCGTCCGAGCCCAACGACACGCCCGATCCCGATGGGCTCGACGATCTGGACCACTTCGCGCGCTTCATCCGCGCCAGCAAAGCGCCGGCGCGCGACGCGCAACTGGCGGCGACGCCGGCCGCCACGCGCGGCTCCGAGCTGTTCGAGAAGATCGGCTGCACTACCTGCCACGTGGCTACGATGACCACGGCGCCGGCGGGAACCGCGATCAACGGCGGCAAATTCACCATCCCCGACGCCCTGGGTGGGAAAACCTTCCACCCGTACTCGGACTTTCTGCTGCACAACGTGGGGACGGGGGATGGCATCGTCGTGCCCTTCGTCGAGCATTACGGCCGGAAGATGTCTGCTATCAAGTGGAAGAATTTTTCGACCGAGGAGTTCCACAATGCCCGGTTCAAGATGCGCACGGCGCCGTTGTGGGGAGTGCGGCTGCACAGCCGGCTGATGCATGATGGAACCACGGTGACCCTGCGCGATGCCGTCACCCGCCACGCCGGCGAAGCTGCGGACGTGAAACACAAGTTCGAAAAACTGCCGCACGCTGATCAGGAGGCCATTCTCCAGTTCCTGAGTTCGCTGTAGCGCCCGGTGCCGGGTAGCTAGCGGGGAAAAGTCCGCCAATTAGGTGTAAAATGCCGCCTGCACGGGGGTGCTGGAAGGAAATTCCTTGTAGGAGGAAGGTTACTATGGCTGCGAATTCCGCGAGCCCTGTCCCCGAGTTGTCGCTGGCAACCGATAAGACCCCGATCGAGACGGTCATCCATTGTTCCGGCAGGATCATCTCGAACACGACGGAGTTGTTGAAGACTGCAACCCGGTCCGCCATGGCCGAGAGCAAGACCGTGGTGCTGGACCTCACGCAGGTAAACTACCTGGACAGCTCTGGCCTGGGTGCGATTGTGGGCCTGTACGTTTCCGCCAAGAGGGAAGGTTGCAAATTCAAACTCATCAACCTGAGCCCGCGCGTGAAGGAACTGTTCAGCATCACCCGTTTGGCGCCGCTGTTCGAGGGCCACGAGGACATGCTTGGGATGACTCCCGACTAGGCCACGCTACCGCGATGACTGGTTCGGCTGAACCGAGGTGATGATCTGGAAGGCGAGTTCGCCGGTGCCATCCACGGTTCTTCCCCAGACGATGACCCGGCGCGGCTTGCCGTCGCGGTGCATCATCTGCATTTCCAGCCCATCGAAGTCTTGCCCACTGCGCACGTGTTCCAGCAACCGGCGGTAGTCTTCAATGCGGTGGAGCACGGCGGGCCGCAGGCCCTTTCCAATGATGCTTCGCAAATCCAGCCCCAGTTGCTCCACAAAGACTTTGTTTACCCGCCGCACCTCGCCGTCCCGGCCCAGGCAAGCCAGACCGAAGGGAAGGTTGTCGATCATGGTGCGCCATTGCTGGTTGATCATGGAGAGGCGATCTTCTTTTTCGAGGAAGCGCCGGCCCACCTGGACGCGGGCGAGAATCTCGTCGCTGCTTACCGGCTTGGCGACGTAGTCATCCACGCCCCCCTCAAAAGCCGTCAGCATGCTGGCCTTGCCGTGGTGCGTGCTGAGCAGAACGACATAGGTGTAATCGCGCACCTGGGCGCGGCGGATCTTTTGACAAATCGCCAGCCCATCGATTTCCGGCAAAGCCCAACTGAGGATGACCAGGCGCGGTGGATCGCTCCCCTTCAAGCGCTCCAGCGCTTCCTCTCCCCTGCTGGCAGAGAGGAGCTCCGCGTGGGTTTGCGTCAGAGCGTCCAGCACGGCGTAGCGGCAATTGACGTCTTCGTCCGCAACTAGGATTTTCACGCTCTCCTCAAAATCGGCGAGGCTCGCCTGCGAGTTGCCAACGGCCCCTCTCCTCTATCCTTATCGGCCTGTAGCGGCGATGAGAACAGTTGCCCGAAGAAGCGCGAGTGTGGCGGCAGTTGCTTTTCATTGACTTGCCCTCCGCAGCCGCCTAGGATTAGCCCTCTTGTGGGCTCCCCTCTCGCGTGATCGGCCAGACCATTTCGCACTACCGCATCGTCGAGAAGCTGGGCGGCGGCGGGATGGGTGTGGTGTACAAGGCCGAGGACACCAAACTCGGACGCCGCGTGGCCCTCAAGTTCCTGCCCGAGGACGTTGCCCGCGACCGGC